>Ga0172376_10000612_pt1 | contig 45780 bp, 40 predicted proteins | sample Lak35m_FD_121114 | JGI IMG/M metagenome (GOLD analysis project Ga0172376, IMG submission 121114) | Freshwater microbial communities from Kabuno Bay, South-Kivu, Congo - kab_092012_35m | ecosystem: Environmental > Aquatic > Freshwater > Lake | place: Democratic Republic of the Congo: South-Kivu...
AGGGGTCTGTTGCATTTTTGCAACGACCACCCCGGCGGGGGTTCAGCGCTTGTGGCTGGCGATGGTCGCCAGGCCGCGCAGGACGAGGTCGTCGACGCGGGTGAAGGGCACCGTGAGGTGGGCGGCGATGCGCTCGGCATCGCCGCCGGTGAGGATGACGCGCGGCGTGCTGCCGGTGGCGGCCACGCGCCGCGCCACCCGCTCCACCGCGCCGCACAGGGCGTCGATGGCGCCGGTGGTGATGGCGTCCTCGGTGCTGGTGGGGAAGGCCGAGAAGCGGCCGGTCTCGGCGGCCAGCGCGGTGCGCGCGCGCAGGCCCGCATCCAGCGCGCGGAAACCGGGCACGATGATGCCGCCGGCGAACTGGCCGTCGGCGCCCATCATGTCGACGGTGAGCGCGGTGCCGGCGCTGACGATGACACCCGGCACCAGACCCAGCGCGTAGGCGCCGATCAGCGCCGCCCAGCGGTCGGCGCCGAGCCGGGCGGGCTCGGCGTAGCCGTTGCGGACACCGCACTCGTGCTGGCGCGCCACCACCCAGTCGATGTCGCCGTCGATGCGCTCGAGCGCGTCCTCCACCGCCTCGCGCACCTGCGGGCCGGCGACGCAGGCCACCAGCACCCGCTGGATGTCGGGCAGGTTGCCCCAGACCTTGGGCAGGGTGGCCACCTCGGCGTGCTCGACCACGCCGCGCGTGACCAGGCTCGGGCCGTCGGCCAGCGCCCACTTGATGCGGGTGTTGCCGGTGTCGATGAGGAGGTTCATGCGCTTTCCAAGCGAGGGTTGAGTTCGATCTTGATGCGAATGGAGGCTACCGGAGCGGCGGGCTCCTGTCTCGCATCAGCATCCCGATGTTCCGTGTCGCATGCCTGACGCATCTTTGGCTGGTCAGCGGAGTTCGTACCAGGCACCACGCCCGCTGCCGTGCGGGTCGAGATGACCATGATCGACCAACTTGCGGAAATGCTGCTTGAGGGTGTTGCGGCTGGCCCCTGTCAAACGTACCGCATCGCCCATGGTCACCCGCCCATGCTCACGGGCGAACTCGACGATCTGCAGTGACAGGCCGGGCAGGGCCGCCAGTACGATCCTCTCGCGCTCCACCTTTTTCTCCAGTCGTCCGATCTGTTCGGCCAGCGATCGCAGAAAGAACACCACCCAAGGTTGCCAATCGGGCACATCGCTCCGGATCGTGCCTTGTGTCTGGCGCAGGGCAAGGTAATACGCTTCCTTGTTGAGCTCGATCACGCTCTCCAGAGAACTGTAGGGCACGTAGGCATAGCCTGATTGCATCAGCAGCAGGGTGGTCAGGGCCCGGCTCAGGCGGCCGTTGCCATCCTGGAACGGGTGGATCTCGAGGAAGACCACGACAAACAACGCGATGATCAGGAGCGGGTGCAACTGCGACCGGTCACGCGCCTCGCTCACCCAGTCCATCAGCTCGGTCATCCGGCGCGGCGTATCGAACGGACTTGCCGTCTCGAAGACGATGCCGACCTGAACACCGCTCTCATCGACAGCGACCACGCGGTTGGGGTGGGTCTTGTACTGCCCGCGGTGCCATGCGTCCTTCTCGCTGTGACGCAGAAGGATCTGGTGCAGTTGTGTGAGGTGGTTCTCGTCGAACGGGATGTCTTGCCAGGCACTGAACACCAGCTCCATCAACTCGGCGTAACCTGCCACCTCCTGCTCATCGCGGGTCCGGAAAGGGTGGATGGAGAGACCGGACAAGAGCCTCTCCACTTCCCTGTCGGTCAGCTTGCTGCCCTCGATGCGGGTCGATGACCCGATGCTCTCGATGGTGGCCACTCGCCGCAGGGCCGAGAGGCGGTCCGGGGCGAGCGTGCCCAGGGCACGCCAGGCACCTTTGAACTCATCGATGCGGGCGATCAGACGGAGGATCTCGGGCGTGATGCGGAGGGTGTCAGACCGGAGCATCGCACCAATTGTACACCCAATAACACCCATTTATCACGGGTTGGTGTCCGACGATGCTCAGCGCAAGCGCAGGCTGAGGTCGCCGGACAGGATGCGCTGCCGCCCGGCCGGCGTCTCCAGAAGCAACGCACCGTCGGCGTCGATGCCCGCCGCCACGCCTTCGGTGCAGCCGCCGTCGGCATGCAGCACCGTGACCGCGCGCAGGTGCCAGGCGTGGAGTGGCTGCCAGTCGTCGCGGAAGGCCGCGAAGCCACCGGCCTCGAAGCTGCGCAGGGCGGCGGCGAGGTGGCGCAGCACGCTGACCAGCACGCGGTGGCGACTCAGCGGCCCGGCTGCGCCTTCGGCCAGCGCGGCGCTGGCCTGACCGGTGTCGCCGGGCGTGGCGTGGACGTTGAGCCCGACCCCGATCACCGCCACGCTCGGCCCGAGCGCGTCGCCCTGCACGTCGACCAGCACGCCGCCGACCTTGTGGTCGCCCTGCCAGGGCGTATGCAGCAACAGGTCGTTGGGCCACTTGACCCGCACCGCCTCCACCCCGCACTCGCGGCAGGCGCGCGCCACCGCCACCGCCACCGCCAGGCTCAGGCCGGCCAGTGCCTGCACCCCGCCGGGGAAGCGCCAGAGCAGCGACAGGGTCAGCCCCTGACCGGGCAGGGCCAGCCAGCGCCGGCCGCGCCGCCCACGGCCGGCGGTCTGCCATTCGGCGATGCGTACGTGGCCGCTGGCCAGCGTGTCGGCGCGCGCCAGGAGGTCGGCGCTGGTCGAGCCGGCGTGGTCGACGAGGTCGATGTGCAGGCCGCTGCCCCGCAGTTCGGCGGCCACCGCGTCGGCGTCGAGCAGGTCGAGCGCCCGCGGCAGACGACAACCGCGTCCGCGCACGCGGTGGCACTCGACCCCCAGCGTCTCCAGCGCGTCCAGGCGCTGGCACACCGTGCTGCGCGACACGCCGAGCGCACGCGCCAGCTCCTCGCCGCTGCGGAAGCGGCCGTCGGCGAGTTGGCGCAAGAGGGGGAAGGCGCTGGCGGGATCCATGTGACGATTCTATGCAGGCGCGAGGGCGGAAGCGATCGGCCGCATGACCGATGGGATGCCGGCCGGACTTGACAGGTATTTTTTCTTCAGTACTGTATCTCCATACAGTCTCCGGAGCCTGTCATGTCATCGCCCCCGCTCACCGACCGCCAGCAGCAGATCCTCGACTTCATCCGCGACTGCGTCGGCAGCCGCGGCGCCCCGCCGACGCGGGCGGAGATCGCCGGGCATCTGGGCTTCCGTTCGCTCAACGCCGCCGAGAGCCACCTGCAGGCGCTGGCGCGCAAGGGCGCGATCCAGCTCGACCCGGGCCGTTCGCGCGGCATCCGCTTGCCGGAGGAGGCCGGACTGCCGCTGATCGGGCGGGTCGCCGCCGGCAGTCCGCTGCTCGCGGTGGAGCACATCGAGGGCCACTGGCGCATCGACCCGGGGCACTTCCACCCGCGCGCCGACTACCTGCTGCGGGTGCGTGGCCAGAGCATGCGTGATGCCGGCATCCTCGACGGCGACCTGCTCGCGGTGCACCGCTGCCAGACCGCGCACGAGGGGCAGACGGTGGTCGCCCGCGTCGATGACGAGGTCACCGTCAAGCGGCTGCACACGCGTGGTGAGCGCATCGAGCTCATCGCCTGCAACCCTGACTTCGCGCCGATCGTGGTCGACCCGACACGCCAGAGCTTCTGCATCGAAGGCATCGGCGTCGGCGTGCTGCGCGACCACCTCGACTGACCACCGCACAGGGAGACCATCATGGGTGCCTTCGACATCGAACTGCTGCTGCAGGGCCTCTATCCGGCTGCGGGCAGACCTAGCGGGAGCGCTGCGGCAGCCGCCAGCGCTGCGACGCAAGCTGCGTCTGCCGCGGCACCGCGGCGTCCGGTGCCGCGGCACCCGGCCGTCTGGCGTCCAGGCGAGCGGCCGACGCTGCCCTTGCGGGTGCTGGCCTGCGGTGTGCCGGGACTCGAGCGCGAGCTGCCCGGTGGCGGCTGGCCGCTCGGCTGCATCACCGAGGTGATCGGCAGCGCCACCGGCATCGGCGAGGTGAGCCTGCTGCTGCCGGCGCTGGCCGAACTGACGCGCCGGGGCGAGACCGTGGCCTGGGTCGCCCCACCCTTCGTCCCCTACGCGCCCGCCCTGCAACAGGCAGGCGTCGACCTGAGGCAGATGCTCCGCATCGATGCGCAAGACCAGGGCGACGCGCTGTGGGCGGCCGAGCAGTCGCTGCGTTCCGGTACCTGTGGTGCGGTCCTGGTCTGGCCCGGCCGCGCCGACAACACCGCGCTGCGCCGCCTGCAACTGGCGGCCGAGGCCGGGGGCGCCTGGTGCGTGGTGATGCGCGACCGTGCCGCCGCGGGTGTCGCCAGTCCCGCCGCGGTGCGTGTCGAGGTCGACTCCGATGGCCGGCGCCGGCAGGTCCGGCTGCTCAAGTGCCGCGGTGGCCAGAATGGCTGCGTCAGCCTCGCCGCATGAGAGGCCGGGCGCCTGGCTGGCGATGGCCCTGCCGGATGCCCCTGACGCCGACCCGCAGGGCCTCGCCCTGTGGGCGATGCGCTACAGCCCCCTGGTCAGCTTGTGCCGACACCAGCGTGCGCAACGTGTCGGCGTGGTCGCCGAGGTGGCGGGCAGTGCGCACCTGTTCGGTGGCCTCGACCGCCTGCTGGCGGATGCGCGCGCGCAGTCCCGCGCCCTCTCGCCCGACCTCGTCTGTGCCGGCGCACCCTCGGCCAGTGGCGCCTGGGCCCTTGCCTGCTGCGCGTCCGATGTCGCCTGGGCCGACGCCCAGACCTGGCCCCAGCGCCTCGCGGCACTGCCCCTGATGGCGCTCGATCTGCCCGACAGCGACCACGACCTGCTGGTGCAGGTCGGCTTGCACAAGGTCGGCGAGTGCCTGAGCCTGCCGCGTGGCGACCTCGACCGGCGTTGCCGGGTGGCCCTCTCCACGCACCTGGACCGCCTGTCCGCTGCGGTGCCCGAACCCCGCCACTGGTTCGTGCCGCCGACGGTGTACGACCGCAGCGTCGAGTTGCTGCACGAGACCTGGCACACCGACGCGCTGCTGTTCAGCAGCCGGCGCCTGCTCGGTGAACTCGAGGGCCTGCTGCGCGGGTCCGGGCGGGCGGTGCAGCGCCTGCATCTCAGGCTCGGCCACGCCTCTGGCCAGGCCGACACCGCCTTCGATCTCGCGCTGACACGCCCACTGCAGGACCTCACGCCGGTGGCGGGCCTGCTGCGCGAGCGCCTGTCGCGGCTGCGTCTGCCCTCCCCGGTGCGCCGGGTCGGCTTGGCGGCGACCCCGCTCGAGGCCTGGCAGGCGCGATCCCCGGAGCTCTGGCCGGGCCCCGAGGAGGCCGCCCTGCAGCGCGGTGCCCTGCTCGATCGCCTGCGCGCGCGGCTGGGTGATGAACGGGTATCCACCCTCGAGCCCACGCCGGACCATCGTCCGGAGTTCGCCTGGCAGGGTGCGCGGGTCGCCACCGACGAGCAGCGCGGCGGTCCGCCGCCGCGGCGCGCTGCCGCACCCCCACCTTGCCGCGGCCTGCGTCCGCTGTGGCTGCTGCCGGAGCCCGCGCCACTGTCCGACATCGCCGGCGACTGGCAGGAGGAGCGCGGCCCGGAGCGCATCGAGGCTGGCTGGTGGCAGAGCCCCGTCGCCCGCGACTATTACGTACTCCGCGACAGCAAGGGGCGGCGTCTGTGGGCCTACCGGACACCGGCCGGCCAATGGTTCGCGCAGGGCTGGTTCGCCTGAGCCGAGAGCGCCCGACGCTAGCCGGCGAGTGCTTGCAGGAGCTTGCCGTGGATGCCGTCGAAACCGCCGTTGCTCATCACCAGCAGCGTGTCGCCCTGGCGTGACTCGCGCACGATGGCGGCGACCAGCGTGCCGAGTTCATCGCTGGCGGTGAGCCGCGCGCCCAGAGGCGACAGCGCGCCGGCGGCGTCCCAGCCGAGGCCACAGGTGTAGCAGAACACCGCGTCGGCATCCGCCAGGCTGCTAGCCAGTTCGTCCTGCCACACACCCTGCTTCATGGTGTTGGAACGCGGCTCCAGCACGGCGAGCACACGGCCGCGCCCGACCCGCTCGCGCAAGGCCGCCAGCGTCTCGCGGATGGCGGTGGGGTGGTGCGCGAAGTCATCGACCACGGTCACGCCGCGCACGGTGCCACGCACCTCGAGCCGGCGCTTGACGTTGCGGAAGCGCGCCAGCGCATCCACCGCCACCTCCGGCGCCACGCCGGCGTGGCGCGCCGCGGCGATGGCCGCAAGTGCGTTCATGCGGTTGTGGGCGCCGGGCAGGTCCCAGCGCAGCGAAGCCACCTCGCGGCCAGCCAGGCGGACGCTCCAGACCGGCGCCGACGCGGTCGCGGCGGGTCGATCCGCGGTCACCTGCGCCGCGCTGCCCTCAGCCGCCACACAGTCCCAGCCATCGGCGCTGCCGAAGCGCTCGACCGGGGTCCAGCAGCCGCGCTCGAGGGTCGTGGCGAGCTGCGGGTCACGGCCATTGACCACCAGCAGACCGCTCGCCGGCACGGTGCGCACCAGGTGGTGGAACTGCGTCTGGATGGCGGCCAGATCGGCAAAGATGTCGGCGTGGTCGAACTCGAGGTTGTTGAGGATCGCGGTGCGCGGCCGGTAGTGGACGAACTTGCTGCGCTTGTCGAAGAAGGCGGTGTCGTACTCGTCGGCCTCGATGACGAAGAAGGGGCTGTCGGTGAGCCGCGCCGAGACGCCGAAGTTCTCCGGTACGCCGCCGATGAGGAAGCCCGGGTCCAGACCGGCATCCGCGAGGATCCAGGCCAGCATCGAGGTGGTGGTGGTCTTGCCGTGGGTGCCTGCCACCGCCAGTACCCACTTGCTCCGCAGCACCGTCTCGGCCAGCCACTGCGGACCGGACACGTAGGGCAGACCACGGTCGAGGATGGCCTCCATCAGTGGATTGCCGCGGCTGACCACGTTGCCGATCACGTAGATGTCGGCGCGCGGCTCGAGCTGTGCCGGGTCCCAGCCCTGCGTGAGGGTGATGCCCAACTGCTCAAGCTGTGTGCTCATCGGCGGGTAGACGTTGGCGTCGCAGCCGGTGACGGTATGCCCCGCCTGCTTGGCGATGGCGGCGATGCCGCCCATGAAGGTGCCGCAGATGCCGAGGATGTGAATGTGCATGTTCAGGAGAAGGGGGTGTGTGTGGCCACGCCGGTGGCAGCGAAGTCTGAGGTGCTGCGGGTGACCACGGTCAGGCCGTGCAGCCCGGCGATGGCGGCGATCTGTGCATCGACCGGATGCCCGGGGTCCGCGGCCATGAGCGCGCCCCATGCCTCGGCGCAGTCGTGATCGAAATCGAGGATGCGGTTGGCATAGCCGGCAACCAGTTGGCGCAGCCAGTCCTCGAGTGCCTGTGCCTGCGTCGCATCGCCGCGGCGGCGGATACGCTCCACGCCGCATCGCATCTCGCCGATGGCCTGGACCGGCAGATAGCAGTCCAGGGGGTCCGCGGCTGCCAGGAACGCCAGCACCCCAGGGTCTGCGCGCCCGCGCTTGCGCCCCTCACTCAAGACGTTGGTGTCGAGCAGCCAGCCGCTCACGCGCGGCGGCCGCGAGCGGCAGCGTCTGGCGCTCGCGCAAAGTCCTCGTCGCGACCGACATCGGGCATGGTGCGCAGGAACTCGGTGAGCGAGAGCCGGCGTGGCCCTTGCAAGGCCTCGCGGAGGATCTCGCGGTGCTCCGCTTCGGCGCTGCGCTGGTGGTCGGCGGCACGCTGCTTGAGGGCGCGAGCGAGGGACTCATCGATGTTGCGAACGATCAGGTTGGTGGCCACGACAGGGCTCCCGGATGATAGCGTTGCAAGCATTGTGCACCTCCTTTTGGGTGATTGCAACGCTATCAGCAAGCACGAGCGCTACAAGATGTGTTGGAGGCCCAGCATGTCGCACGGCCACCGGATCGCGCATCGCTCGTTTGAGCGATGCACCCGGCAGTGCCGCAGCGAGTCAGTGCTTGTGCATCGCTTCATGCCCTTCATGACCCGCCGGCACGCGCGCACGGACCTTGAGCACGGTCTTGACCACGCCGGCCTTGTCGAAGCGCAGTTCGAGCGGCACCGACTGCCCCTCGGCCAACGGCGCCTTGAGGCCGATGAGCATCAGGTGCAGGCCACCCGGCTCCAGCACCACCGAGCCCTTGGCAGGCACATCGATGGCGTCGAGCTTGCGCATCTTCATCACGCCGCCGTCCATGCTCATGGTGTGCAGTTCGGTGCTCTGCGAGCAGCTGCAGGAGACGCCGAGCAGGCGGTCGGCGCCGCCGCTGTTGGCCACCGTGAGAAACCCGGCACCTACCGGCTGCGCGGTGGAGGTGGCGTGGGCGTAGGCCTCACGCACCTCGATCGGTCCGGCTGCGGCAAGCAGGGGTGTGCTGAGGGCGAGGCTGGCGAGAAGGTGGCGGATCAACATCGGGGGCTCCTTGCGGTGAGGTGTGACGGAAGTCTCAGTGTCTGTGCTGCGAGTGGTCATGCGGGGGCTCATGAGCACCCTTGGGGTGGCGAGCGGGCGGCGCGAAGCCAGCATCATCCGCCGGCAGCACATCGAGTGTGGCTGCCGGGAAGGCCGGTCTCGGTCCACCCTCCACCGCCACGCCCGCCCAGTCGTTGGCACCCGTCTCACAGGTCTGCAGCACACGGAAGTGCAGGCGGCCCGGCTTTGGCAGGAACAGCATCATGCCGAACTCCTCGTACTGCTCATCCGGCAAGGGTCCGCCGGTCCAGATGACGCGGCGGATGCCCTCGGTCTTGGGTTTGCCGTGCACCATCGCGGGCTCTGCCAGCGGCCCCGACTGGTAGCTCAGGGTCCAGCCCGCCTTGGGCTGCGGCCGCACCACCGGCACGCCGTCGGGGATATCGACCTGCAGCGAAACCGTGGGCGAGCCCTGGCAGCCGTGTCCGACCATGAACTGTGCACGGTAGTAGGTGCCCGCTGGCGCGGACTTTTGGGCGAGTACGACGTGGGCGCTTGCGGTCGGGCTCTGCAGCAAGGCCAGCGCGGCGCCAGTGCAGGCAAGTACGGTCCGCCACCGTACCGCCACGCCGAAACTCCTGACGCGCAGGCCGCTGGCCGCGCCGACGTCGGGTCTGTGTCTGCAAGGCATCACGTTCGATCGGGACATGGGGGTCTCCTGAAATGGGCTGAGACTCAGGGCCTGGGCCGGTACTCGATGCCGGCGTATGCGGCAAAGCCGTCGCCGGGGAGGAACTGGGCCGGGTTGGTGCCGGAAATGCGGATGTCGCGGACCACGCCGGTGGTGACGATGTGCCGCTGGTCGAGCAGGTTGCGCGCCTCGGCGAACCAGCCCCATCCACTCTCAGGCCGCTGCCCGAAGCGCAGGTTCACCACCGCGTAGCCTGGCGCATCGAGCGTGTTGGCGTGGTCGACCCAGGTGCGGGCGGCAGCCTGCACGGCCGGCGCAATGTACCAGTCGTGGGGCCCGTTCCAGCGTAGTTCGCTGACGCCGAAGGCGCTCGGCAGACCGGCGATGCGCTTGTCGCCGTAGGTGGCATCGCCGTCGAAGCGGAAGTCGTTGAGGGTGGCTGAAGTCGACCACACCCAGCTGCCGAGATAGAGCTTGAGCCCCATCTCGATGCCGCGATGCAGCGTCCGCTCGGCATTGATGGTGGCCGAGGAGGTGGTGCTCCCGGGCAGGCCGACGGCGAGCAGTTCGTTGCGCAGGGCGGCATGGTAGGCCGCCGCATCCCAGGCCACGCCGAGCGCGCCGATGCGCCCGTGCCCGCGCGAGCCGACCTCGAGGGTGTCGCCGCGCTGCGCGCGGTTGGCCAACAGCGTTGCCGAGGCACCAGTGCCCAGCACGTTGCTGCTCTCCGACAGGCTTGGCGGCTCGAAGCTGCCCGACCAGTTGGCGAACCACTCGGCGCTCGGTGTCAGGGCGTAGCGCAGGCCGACGCGCGGCAGCCAGCGGTCGAAGGCGAGGCGGATGCTGTCGTCGCACGGCGCTGCGCTGGAGCCGGGCTGATCGCAGCGGATGCCGCTGGCACTCTCGGTGAAGAAGAAGTCACGGCGCGTACGGGTCGAGCGCGTGTAGTGCCCCCCCGCCACCAGGGTCAGCGCCGACGTCGCCTGCCACTGGTTCTCGGCGAACACGCCCAGATTGTCGGAATCGAGGGTCTGGTTGCTGAGCCGTGTGGTCGGTCGTCCGCCCAGATTGGTGAAGGACTGGTCGTTGACGAAGCCACGGTTGGCCAGCGCACCCACCGACAGCCGGTTCGGCCGTCCGAGGAACTCGCCGTTGTGCCCCAGACGCAGCTGCAGGCCGTAGTCGGTCGATTCCTGATCGACCACCGTGCTGATCGGATGGAAGAGTTGCTTCGCCGCGCCGAAGGAGACCAGTTCGAGGTCGGTGGCGGTGCTCATCTGCCAGGTGGTGCGGTTGGAGATGCGCCACAGCTGGAAGTTGCGCTGCTGGTCGAGGCTGATGTTGGTCGGGTTGGCTTGTCGCGGATCGGCCCGGAACTGTGCCCGCGTGAGGTTGCCGGGCAGTTCGCTCTCGGTGTTCACGCCGGCAAGGAAGAAGCGCGTTCGCAGCCCCCCGCCAAAGTCATACCCGAGATTGGCGAAGGCGCGCTGCGTGTTCTGCCGCGCGTGGTCGCGGTAGCCGTCCTGATAGAACTCGCTCGCCGAGACGAAACCGTCGAGGTCGCCGTGCGCAAAGCCGTAGCCGGCCGATGCGCGCCGGTACCCGAAACTGCCTGCCTCGACCCGCGCCTGTGGCCCCGGTGCGTCGCGGCCGCTCAGGCTGACGAAGTTGATGGCGCCGCCGAGTGTGGTGGCGCCAAAGGGCGTGGCGTTGGCGCCGCGATAGACCTCGATGTAGCGGGTGGCGAGTGGTTCGACCGCCTGCATGTCGAAGCCGCCGTCGGCCAGGTTGAGCGGCACGCCGTCCTGCAGCAGCAGCAGACCGCGGCCGTGGAAGGTGCGCTGCAGGCCGGAGCCGCGAATCGAGATGCGCGCCTCTTCCGCGCCAAAACGCGACTCGGCGAACACGCCGGGGCTGCCGCGCAGGGCGTCGGCCAGTGTCGAGGCGCGGCCATCGCGGATGCGCTCGGCGTCGATGATGTCGACCCCGCCGGGTGTCTCCTGGATGCGGGCGCGGGCGCTGCCGATGTCCGGCAGCGTGTTGTCGGTGCGTGGCGCGGTGACGGTCACCCGCTCGGCCTGATGATCGGCCTGCGCTTCAACGGCGAACGCGGCGGACAGCGCCAGCAGCAGGGCGAGGCCCGGGTGGAGGTTGGGGCTGGACCGCCGGCCCGGCAGCCAGGGCTGGTGGCCGAGAGTCCGGTGGTCCGGGGTCTGGTGGTCCGGGGTCTGGTGGTCGATGACACCCGGACCCGCGGTCCGGGCCAAGAAGGCGTTGGGGATCATGTCTGGCTCCATGGGCGGCACATGCGCCGCCCGTTCCGTGAGGGAAGGGCCTCGTCACGCGACGAGGCCGCCGTCAGGGATTCAGGCCAGTGGTGGGGCCCTCGGCGGAGGTCCGCGACAGGCGTCGGGGGCAGGCCGGACCACCGGGTCCGCCGGCAGCGCGGAGCCGAGCCGGCGCACTACCAGCGCTGCCCCGGCAGGCGGTGGCGGTGCAACGACCGCCTGCTGCGCCAGGGTGCAGAGCGGGCAGTGCGGCGCGGCGGACTTGCCGCTCTCGGTCGCGGGCGCCTTGTTGACCGAGCAGATCAGCGCGCCCGGCACGCCTGGGTCGACGCGCGTCATGGCCTGCGCGGCTATCGGCGCGAGGAGCAGCGCGAGCCAGGCGAGCAGCGCCAGCACACCGCCGGTCAGCGACCCTTGGCGTCCACCAGCGATCCGGTCGCAAGACCGACGTCTGTAGGCCCCGATCAGGGCCGCCCTGATCAGGGTTTGGCGCAGTGCTGTTCTGGACATCGTTCAGGCAGGGTAACTACTCCGCCGGCTTGCCGCAAGCCCGTACATGCCGCGCGCGGGCCTGGTTCTACACCCCGAAGTACTTGGCCTGCGGATGATGCGCGACGATGGCGGTGGTGCTGTCCTCGGGCCAGAGCTGGTCCTCGTCGCCCAGCACCACGCCGATGCGGTCGGCGTCGAGCAGCATCAGGATCTTGTCCTGATCGGCCAGGTTGGGGCAGGCTGGGTAGCCGAAGGAATAGCGGCTGCCGCGGTAGTCCTGCTTGATCAGCGCCTCGAGGTCGCGCGACTCCTCGCGCTGGAAGCCCAGCTCCACCCGGATGCGCTTGTGCACCCATTCCGCCAGTGCCTCGGCGCCTTCGGCATTGAGCCCGTGCCAGTAGAGGTACTCCTGGTAGGCGTCCTTGACGAACAGCTCCCGCGCGAAGTCCGAGGCGCGCTGCCCGACCGTGACCAGCTGCAGGCCGACCACGTCGCGCTGGCCGCTCTCGACGCTGCGGAAGAAGTCGCTGATGCACAGACGCCGCTCGGTGCTCTGGCGCGGGAACGGGAAACGGCACAGCTCCTCGCGGCTGTCCGGAGCGCCGTAGATCACCAGATGGTCGCCCTCGGCATTGCACGAGAAGTAGCCGTAGATGGCCTTGGGCTCGAGGATGCCCTTGTCCTCCGACTCCGCCACCAGGCGCTTGAGGATGGGTTCGCAGTGCTCGCGCGCGTAGTCGCGGTAGGCCTCGACGCGGCGCCCCTGCGGCTTGAATCCCCACTGGAACTTGTAGAGCGTGGTGCGGTTGATGTAGGGCAGCAGCGCCTTGAGCGGGATGTGCTCGATGCAGCGCGTGCCCCAGAACGGCGGCACCGGCACCGGGTTGTCGGCGGCGACCAGCGGGGAACGGGCAGGCGGGGCTTCAGGGCTCTCGGGCATGGGCTGCGGCGGGCGTGGGTGCCGACCCGGAGGCCAGCTGCGGGCACAGACTATAGCCGAGACCGGGTCTGCCTCAGGTGGCGCCGGGCGCCCGCCCGGGCTCCCCGATGCGTGGCCCGAGCCGGACCAGCAGCAATGCGGTCAGGCCTTTGAGCACGATGGGGGTGAAGGCATAGACCGTGCTCAGCGCCGCGAGGCCCTGGGGGCTGCGCTCGCCAGCCTGGAAGCCCAGCCACTCGATGAGCGGCAGCGCAAAGCCGGCGGCGATGGCCAGGCTCAGCTTGTTCATCAGCGTCCACCAGCCGAGGCAGGCCCCGGCGCGCTCGCTGCCCGGGGGGTCGGCCGCCAGCAGCGCCGCCAGCCAGGCTGCCGGCACCACCAGCTCGGCACCCAGAGCCAGACCCGCCACCACGCACAGCACGAAGTACCCGCCGGTGTCGCCGGCACCGAGGAAAGGCGCGATGAGGAAGGCGGCGACCGTCATCACCAGCCCCAGCAGCCAGCTGCGGGCAAAGCCGATGCGTCGCGCCACCGCGGTCCAGACCGGCAGGGAGGCCACGGCGCAGACGAAGTAGGCGCCGAAGAACTGCTCCTGGATGGCTTCGGCCTGCACCACGTCGGCGATGTAGAAGGCGCCCAGGGTGGCGGCCACGGCGGTGGCCACGGCGCTGAGTGCGAACAGGGTGAGCAGCCCGCGGAAGCGCGGCTCGCTGATCGCCGCCCGCAACTGCGCCGAAACCGGGATGCGCACCGGCTCGCGTCGCAGCACCGGCATGGGGGCCCAGACCAGGGCCGACAGCGCCCCCAGCCCGATCAGCGGCCAGACCACTCCGGCCATGGCGTGCAGGCCGTCACCCAGGGTGTCGGCGAGGGTGGTCGGCAGCACCGAGGCGGTGACGATGCCGAGCAGGACGAAGAACTCGCGCAAGGCCACGCCCTGGGTGCGCGCCGGCTCGCTGATGGCGGCGTCGGCGAGCCAGGCCTGGTAGGCGATGGTCGCCACCGAGTAGCCGAGCGTGACCAGCGCCAGTGTCGCTGCCAGCCAGCCCAGCCCTGCGCCCTCCGGTGGCTGGAACAGCCCAGTAAAGCCGACACCGAGCAGCAGCAGTGCGGCGGCGATGACCGGCTTGCGCGGCACGCGGTCGGTCCAGGCGCCGATGAACGGGTCGATGAAGGCATCCAGCAGGCGCAGCGCCAGCAGCAAACCGCCGAGCAGGCTGAGCGAGAGCCCGGAGTGCTCTGCATAGAAGCGTGGCACGTGGATGTAGATCGGCAGCGCGGCGAACGCCAGCGGCATGCCGAGCAGGCCGAAGGCCGCCAGCCGGAGCGTGCCGGGATGCGGCCTCGACAGCGCCGCGTCGGGCGCGGCGTGCTCGGCGGCGCTCACGCGTGCACCAGCTCGAACTGGTGCACGTCGATCGAACCGGAGGTGAACCCGGCCTCGCAGTAGGCCAGATAGAAGCGCCACATGCGGCAGAAACGCTTGTCGTAGCCGAGCTCGCGGATGGCATCGTGGGCGGCGACGAAGCGGCGGTCCCACTCGGCGAGGGTGCGCGCGTAATCGCGGCCGAATGCGAGGTCGCCGTCCACCCGCAGGCCGGCCTTGTGCGCCAGACGCGCGAACACGCCGGGCGACGGCAGCTTGCCGCCGGGAAAGATGTAGCGCTGGATGAAGTCGGTGCGCCTGCGGTAGGCAGGGAAGAGATCGTCGCGGATGGTGATGGTCTGCACCACCGCCCGTCCATCGGGCTTCAGGCAGCGCGCGAGTTGCGCAAAGTAGGACGGCCAGTAGGCCTCGCCCACTGCCTCGAACATCTCGCAGGAGACGACACGGTCGTAGGTGCCCGACAGGTCGCGGTAGTCGCGCAGCTCGAAGCTCGCGCGGTCGGCCCAGCCGCCGGCGGTGGCGCGCTCGCGGGCAAAGGCCAGTTGCGCTGGCGAGAGGGTGATGCCGTGCACCTGCGCGCCGAACTCCGTGGCGGCGATCTCCGCCAGACCGCCCCAGCCGCAGCCGATCTCGAGTACCCGCTCGCCGGGCCTGACCCCGGCCCGCTCGAGCATGCGCCGCACCTTGTTGCGCTGCGCCTGCTCGAGGCCGATGCTGCCACTGCCGTCGCCATCCGCGCCGTAGAGCGCCGACGAGTAGGTCATGCTCGGGTCGAGCCAGAGCCGGTAGAAGTCGTTGCCGAGGTCGTAGTGTGCCTCGATGTTCTTGCGCGCACCGCGCCGCGTGTTGGCGCGCAGCAGGGTCCAGGTCTTGTGGCCGACCAGATACAGCAGATGGCCGTGCAGGCCACGCGCGATCGACTCGCGCTCACGCGCCAGCAGGGTCAGCAGCGCGGCCAGGTGATCGACGCTCCAGCGTCCGTCCATCCAGCATCGGGCGAAGCCGATGTCGCCGTAGGCCAGCGTATCGTCGAACACCGAGTCGTCGTGGATGTCGAGGTGCGCCACCGGCGCGCCGCGGCCGAAGTCCTCGCTGTAGCCCTCGGGGAAGGTCACCCGCAGGCCACCGGCGGTGATGCCGGACAGCAACTCGACGAACACCCGGCGCGCCCGTGAGGCGCCTGCGGTGGGCGCAGGCGAGGCGGGCAGCGGGGCCTTGGCTGGACGGGTCATGCGCATCGGAGCGGTGTCGCGGGGCGATGGTTCGGCATCGGGTCAGGTGGTGCGCTGCCTTGGCGGCACCGGTTTGCGGTGGAAGGTCGCGCCACGCAGCCAGAGTCGCAGCGCCTGCCAGTGGATGCGCCAGACGATGCCGAGCGTCAGCAGCGGGAATCCGAGCAGCCACCGCCGTACGCCGGCGGCATCGAGCGGCAGCAGACGCCCGCCGATGCGCGTCGCGAGTTGCAGCGTACCGCGGTCCCAGTAGTCGATGCACACCACGCTCCGCTCCTCGCTCAGATCGACACGGAAGCGGTACTCGCCGGTCACGGCAAAGAAGGGCGAGACATGGAACACCTTGCGTGCGGGCAGTTCGTCGCCGGCGACGATGGGGCCGAGGTCCTCACGCACCACCCAGTAATTGTGGGCCTCGCCGAAGGTATTGCTGACCTCGGCCAGCACTGCGCGCAGCCCGCCCTGCCGATCGTGGCAGAACCAGAAGCTCACCGGGTTGAAGACGAAGCCGAACATGCGCGGGCAGGTCTGCAGCACCACCTCGCCGTCACACACCGCGGCCAGACCCCGTTCGGCCAGACGGGCATGGATCCAGGGCAGGAGAGGGGAGCCGTCACGTTCGCCGTGGTCCTTCGTGTGCAGCGCGAGCAGAGCGGGACGGTCGATGCCGAGGCCCGGCACGCGCAGCGTGTCCCACTGCGACAGCGGCATGCGCAGGAAGCGCACCGGATAGCGGAAGCGGTGCACCCAGGGTTGCTGGCGCTGGTGCATCACCCCGCCGGCGCCGATACTCGGCAGCAGCTGGCGCGCGCCCACGCTCATGTGACGCTGCCCGGCAGCGGCCAGGGGGCCTCGACACCCAGTGCCTCGGCCACCGAGACCGCCGAGCGCAGGCCGTCCTCGTGGAAGCCGTAGCCGGTCCAGGCGCCTGCGAACCAGATGCGGTCTACGCCCTGGATCGCGGGCAGCCGCGCCTGCGCAGCGATGGCTCCGGCGTCGAGCACCGGGTGTGCGTAGTGGATCTCGCGCCAGGTGAGTGCCGGATCGGGTTCGCGGAAGGGGTTGAGCGTGACCACTACCGGACGCTGGAAGGGGAGGGGCTGCAGCAGGTTGATGAGGTAACTCACCGCCACCGGCGCCTCGTCATCATCATCGCCGGTGGCGCTCTCGCCAGCCAGATAGTTCCACGCCGACCAGACCTTGCGCCGACGCGGCAGCAACGCCGGGTCCGAGTGCAGCAGTGCGCGGTTGGGCTGGTAGCGTACCGCCGAGAGGACCGCCCGCTCCTCGTCCGTGGCCTCCTCGCCGAGGAGGGCCAGCGCCTGGTCGGAGTGGCAGGCCAGAACCACCACGTCGAAGGTCTCGCGGATGCCCTCACCCACCAGCTCCACACCCTGGCGCAGGCGCCGCAGCGCGACCACCCGCGCCCCGGTCCGCAGGTTGGGGATGTCGCGGTGCATGCGTTGCAGATAGTTGCGCGCACCGCCCTGCACGGTGAGCCACTGCGGTCGTCCCTCGACCTGCAGCAGGTGGTGGTTGTGACAGAACTGCACGAAGCTGCGCAGCGGGAAGGCGAGCATGGCCGACCGCGGGCAGGACCAGATCGAGGCCGCCATCGGCAGCAGATAGAGTTCGCGCAGGCCCCTGCCGAACCCGGCCTCCTGCAGGTACTCGCCGAGGGTGCAGTCGGGGAAGTCGCCGGACTCCGCCATCGCCGTCGCCGCGCGGTTGAAGCGCAGGATGTCGCGCAGCATGCTCAGGAAGACCGGTCGCAGAAGGTTGCTCGGCTGGGCGAAGACGGTCGCGAGGTTGCTGCCGGACCACTCCAGGTCCGGCCGTTGGCAGGAGAAGGAGAAGCCCATGCTGGACTGCGCCAGATCCAGACCGAGGTGGTGGAACAGGCCGCAGAGGTTGGGGTAGGTCTTGGTGTTGAACACCAGGAAACCGGTGTCCACCGGCCAGGTCAGGCCGTCGAGGGTGAGATCTACGGTGTGCGTATGTCCCCCCACACGCCCTTCGGCCTCGAACAGCGTGACCTCGTGTCGGCGTGCCAGGAGCCACGCCGCGCCGCTACCGGCGATGCCGCTGCCGACCACGCCGACGCGCAGTCGGACCTCGCGGGCCACGCCGGGGGTGGCACCAGCGCTTTGCATCTCGGGCGGACTGGGCTGGGTCATGCGGGAGGTTTCGGGGCGGCCGCCGAAGGCCGCGATGTGCAGGCGCGATGATGCCCTAAACCACCCCTCGACGCCGACTCCCCCGCAGCGCGTGGCGGTCGGGCGAGCGCGGACCGCGGCTCAGGCGCGATCGTCGACTGCTGCGGTGGGCCGGTCGCGTCAGGGCTGCTCGGCCAGCAGACGGTTGATGGTGCCGACCAGTTCCGGGCTGTTGGGCTCGACCCGGGACGAGAAGCTGGTGACCTTGCGCCCGCTGCGATCGATCAGGTACTTGTGGAAGTTCCACTGCGGGCGCTCGCCGGTGGCCTTGGCCAGCTCCTGGAAGAAGGGGTGGGTGCCGCTGCCGACCACCTCGGTCTTGTCCATCATCGGGAACTGCACCCCGTAGGTCAGGCGGCAGAAGTCAGCGATCTCCTTCTCGCTGCCCGGCTCCTGCTGGCCGAAGTTGTTGGAGGGGAAGCCGACCACCACCAGACCCTTCGGTGCCAGCTGCGAGTAGAGCTTCTCGAGACCATCGTACTGGCGGGTGAAGCCGCAGTAGCTGGCGGTATTGACCACCAGCACCACCTTGCCCTGGTACTGGCAGAGCGGCTGCGGGGTCTTGTCCTGGAGCTTGGTGAAGGTGTGGTTGAGCAGCGGCGCACAGGCCGCCTCGGCGCGATCGGTCATGGTGGCGAGGCCCAGGGTGAGGAGGATGGCGGCCCACAGGCTGACAGGCGAGGCGGGACGCCGGTTGGCGATGGCAGGGGTGGCAGCGCTCATGGTGGCTCGTGTGGGTGGTGACCCTGCTCAGAGCATTGCCGGCGGCGATGGTTCGCCGCTGACTGGCATTCCGGCATGGACACCGTCCAGAAAGCGTTCTACGCTGCCCACCCGATCCCCGCGAACATGGCCCGGCCACCGGACTCGCCGCCTCATGCCCCCCGCTCTGGCTCCACAGACCGACACCACGCCGATCCCGATCGCCATCGTCGAGCGCGACACCGGCATCGCCAAGGACACCCTGCGCATCTGGGAGCGCCGCTACGGTTTTCCGCAGCCCCTGCGCGACCCCAACGGCGAGCGCCACTATTCGGCCGACGAGGTCGAGAAGCTGCGCGCGCTCAAGCGCCTGATGGACCGTGGGCTGCGGCCGGGCAAGTTGATCGGACTACCCCTGCCGGAGTTGCGCGACATGGCGCAGGCCCTGCCGATGCCGAGCCGCTCGCGCGACGAGCAGGCCCTCGTCGATCGCGTCGTCGACCTGCTGCGGCGACAACAGTGCGGCGAACTCCGGGCCTGCCTGCAGAGGCAGCTGATGCGTCAGGGCCTGCGCGGCTTCTGTGCGCAGACCCTGTCACGCCTGACCCAGTCCATCGGCGACGCCTGGGCGCGCGGCCACATCCAGGTGGCGCACGAGCACCTCTACACGCAAGCCGTGCAGACCGTGCTCTATGGCCTGATCGCGACCCAGCCCGCGGGTCTCGGCCGGCCCCGCATCCTGCTCACCACCGTGCCCGGCGAGCTGCACACGCTCGGCCTGCTGATGGCCGAGGCGCTGTGGACTGCAGAAGGTGCCGAGTGCGTCTCGCTGGGGCCACAGTTCCCGGTGGCCGACCTGCCGGCGGTGGTCGCCGACGGCGCGATCGACGTCGTCGCACTGTCCTTCAGCCTGTCCTTCCATGCGGCGCAGGCCCTGGCCACACTGCGCACGCTGCGCGCCTGCCTGCCACCGCCGGTCGAGATCTGGGCCGGTGGCGCCGCGCTCGGTGGGCGGCGCAGGATCGAGGGCGTGCGCATCATCGGGCCGATCGAGGCGGCGGGCGACGTGCTGGCCGACTGGCTCGCGGCGCACAGCAACTGAAGGGCCACCGGGACGGGTCCGCCACTTGCGGCCGGCACCCGCGGGCCGCCGTCTATAATCGCGCGCTCAGCCGCAGCCTGCCCCTCTGCCCCCCCGCCGCCATGCAGCCCCAGTACCGACCCGCCGACGTCGAGGCACGCGCCCAGCAGCACTGGGCCGACCGCGATGCCTTCCGCGCCGCGGAGGACCCTGCCGTCCCGCGCGAGCGGCGCTACTACTGCCTGTCGATGTTCCCCTACCCGAGCGGCAAGCTGCACATGGGGCACGTGCGCAACTACACCATCGGCGATGTCCTCACGCGCTGGCACAAGGCGCGCGGCTTCAACGTGCTGCAGCCGATGGGCTGGGACGCCTTCGGTCTGCCGGCCGAGAACGCGGCCATGCAGAACCGCGTGCCGCCGGCGCGCTGGACCTACGCCAACATCGCCCACATGAAGGGCCAGCTGCAGGCGCTTGGGCTGGCGATCGACTGGCAGCGCGAACTCGCCACCTGTCAGCCGGACTACTACCGCTGGAACCAGTGGCTGTTCCTGCGCATGCTCGAACGCGGCATCGCCTACAAGAGGACGCAGGTGGTCAACTGGGACCCGGTCGACCAGACCGTGCTCGCCAATGAGCAGGTCATCGACGGCCGTGGCTGGCGCACCGGCGCCCTGGTCGAGAAGCGCGAGATCCCCGGCTACTACCTGGGCATCACGCAGTACGCCGAGCAGCTGCTGTCGGGCCTCGACACGCTGGATGGCTGGCCGGAGCGTGTACGCACCATGCAGGCCAACTGGATCGGCAAGAGCACCGGTGTGCGCTTCGCCTTCACGCACGACATCCGGGGGGCCGATGGCTCGCTGATCGGCGACGGCAAGCTGTGGGTGTTCACCACCCGCGCCGACACCCTCATGGGCGTGACCTTCTGTGCGGTGGCCGCGGAACACCCGATGGCGCTGCACGCGGCCTCGCTCGACCCGGCGGTCGCGGCGTTCGTGGAACAGTGCCGGCAAGGCACGCAGCAGGAGGCCGAACTCGCCACCCAGGACAAGGCCGGCGTGGCCACCGGCCTCTCGGTCCGCCATCCGCTGACCGGCGAAGCGCTGCCGGTGTGGGTCGGCAACTACGTGCTGATGGGCTACGGGGAGGGCGCGGTGATGGCGGTGCCGGCCCATGACGAGCGCGACTTCGGCTTCGCGCGCAAGTATGGGCTGGCCATCCGGCCGGTGGTCGACGTCGATGGTCAGGCCTTCTCCAGCGAACGCTGGGCGGACTGGTACGCCAGCAAGGAGGGCCGCTGCATCCACTCCGGGGCCTGCGACGGTCTGAGCCACGCCGAGGCGGTCGATGCCATCGCTGCCGATCTCGTCGCCAGGGGCCTGGGCGAGAAGAAGGTGCAGTGGCGCCTGCGCGACTGGGGCATCAGCCGCCAGCGCTACTGGGGCTGCCCGATCCCCATCGTGCATTGCCCGCACTGCGGCGACGTGCCGGTGCCCGATGCGCAGCTGCCGGTGGTGCTGCCCGAGGACTGCGTGCCCGACGGGTCGGGCAACCCGCTGCGCGGGCGTGCCGACTTCCTCGACTGTGCCTGTCCGCGCTGTGGCGGCGCCGCGCAGCGCGAGACCGACACCATGGACACTTTCGTCGACAGCAGCTGGTACTACGCGCGCTACTGCGCCCGCGACAACGACCAGGCCATGGTCGACGCCCGTGCCGACTACTGGATGCCGGTGCAGCAGTACATCGGCGGCATCGAACATGCCATCCTGCACCTGCTGTACTCGCGCTTCTGGAACCGGGTGATGTGCGACCTCGGCCTGATGCGCGAGCGTGAGCCGTTCGCGCACCTGCTGACCCAGGGCATGGTGCTCAACCACATCTTCTCGCGGCGCACCGACAAGGGTGGCATCGAGTACTTCGCGCCCGACGAGGTCGACCTCACGCGCGACGAGGCGGGGCGCATCACCGGCGCCACGGCGCGCGGCGATGGCCGTGGGGTGGACTACGACGGCATCGGCACCATGAGCAAGTCGAAGCGCAACGGTGTCGATCCGCAGGGCCTGATCGACACCTACGGTGCCGACACCGCGCGCTTCTTCATGATGTTCGCCAGCCCGCCGGAGCAGACCCTGGAGTGGTCGGACGCCGGCGTCGAGGGCGCCTACCGCTTCCTCAAGCGGGTCTGGGCCTATGCCGCCGCGGCGGACGAGACGCTGAAGGCCGCCGGTCCGCTGGCAGCCGGACTCGACGCTGCCGCAGCCGACGCCCGCCGCGAGATCCACCTCACCCTCAGGCAGTGCAACTTCGACCTGCAGCGGCAGCAGCTCAACACGGTGGCGTCTGGCTGCATGAAGCTGCTCAACAGCCTCGAGAGGCTGCCGCGCGGGTCTGCCGCCGATACGGTGGCGCGCGAGGGTCTGGGCATCCTGCTGCGGGTGCTGGCCCCCATCGCACCGCACATCGCTCAGGTGCTGTGGTCGGATCTCGGGTTCGGCGAGGACATCCTTGCCGCTGGTTGGCCCGAGCCCGACCCCGCTGCGCTGGAGCGTGAACAGATCGAGCTGGTGCTGCAGGTCAACGGCAAGTTGCGCGGCAAGCTGCGGGTCGCGGCGGATGCCGGGCATCAGGCGGTGGAGCAGGCGGCGCTGGCGAGCGAGGGGGTGGTGCGTCACCTCGAGGGCCGGCCCGCCAGGAAGGTGATCGTCGTTCCTGGACGTCTGGTCAACGTGGTGGGCTGATGCGCGCGATGCTGCCGAGACTGCTCCTGCTCCTGCTGGGCACGCTGCTGGCGGGTTGTGGCTGGCACCTGGCCGGCACCGGCGGCAACGAGTTGCCGCTCGGCAAGGTGTTCGTTCAGGGCGGGGGAGCCACGGCCGATGCCATCCGGGCCTCCCTGCGTTTCGGCAGCGGTGCGCAGTTGGTGGACGATCCGGCCGAATCCGAGCTGCAGATCGTGGTCATGGCCGAGAACGCGCAGCGACGCGTGGTCGCACTCTCCGGCGCGGGTCGGATCCGTGAGCTGGAGATCGTCTACATCGTACGCTTCGGCGTGCGTGACCTGCAACGCACGCTGATCGATGCGGATGACATCGAGTTTCGCACCCAGGTCTCCTACGACGATTCCAGCGCCCTCAGCAAGGAGCAGGAGATCGCAGCGCTCACGCGCGACATGCAGAAGGACGCTGCCACGCAGATCATCCGTCGCACCTCGGCGGTGCGCCGCTAGCCGTGTCGCACGGCGACCGTCCCGGGCTCTGGACCGTCATCGGCAGCGAGCCGCTGCTGGTTCTGGAGGCGGCCGACCGGATCCGGGCCGCGGCACGCGCGGCGGGCTTCGAGGAGCGCAGTGTGTTGACCGTCGTTGGTCACTTCGACTGGAGCCAGCTGGCCGCGGTCAGTGATCGCCTGTCGCTGTTCGCCAGCCGACGCCTGATCGAATTGCGGATCCCCGGCGGCAAGCCCGGCGAACCCGGTAGCGAGGCGATCCGGCGCTACTGCAAGCGCCTGCCCGAGGACACGGTGACGCTGGTGAGTATCGGTGGTGTCGACTGGTCGACGCGCAAGTCGGTCTGGTTCCGCGCCCTCGAGGCCGCTGGAGAGGTCCTCGACTGCAGCCCGCCGACCACCGCGGAGTTGCCGCGCTGGATCGCCACTCGCCTCGCCGCACGGTCGCAACACGCCGACGCGGAGACCCTGGACTTCCTGGCCGCCCGCTTCGAGGGCAACCTGCTCGCGGCACGTCAGGAACTCGACAAGCTCGCCCTGCTGTTCCCGCCGGGCACGCTCGACGGCGCGGCGGTGCGTGATGCGGTGCTCGATGTCGCGCGCTACGACCCACAACAGTGGGTCGATGCCCTGCTCGACGGTGACATGCAGCGCGCGGCGCGAGTGTTGGGCGGCCTGGCCGCGGAGGGCGCGAGCGTGCCCTCGCTGGTCTGGCTGCTGGCCGACCACGTCGCTGCGGTATGGTCGGTGGCCGAGGCGGGGGGGCGCTGCGATGACACCCTGCGCCGTGCCCACCGGCTCTACGGCGAGCGCGGACAGCGGGTGGAGCGTGCCGCCAGACGACTTTCGCTGCGCCAGATCGAACGCGCGGTCCGTACCCTGGCGATGGCCGAACGCGGCGGCAAGGGGCTCGAGCCACGACACGACGTCTGGCAGATCCTCGCCAGTCTGGCGGTGGTGCTGTCGGCCGATGGCAGGCGCGCGGCGTGAGGCGCCTGGTGCTCGCCAGCAACAACGCCGGCAAGCTGCGCGAACTGCGGGCGGCACTGGCGCCGCTCGGCATCGAGCCGGTCGCGCAGGGCGAGCTCGGCATCCCCGAGGCCGAGGAGCCGCACTGCACCTTCGTCGAGAACGCACTCGCCAAGGCGCGCCATGCCAGCGCCGCCAGCGGGCTGCCCGCACTCGCCGACGATTCCGGCATCTGTGTCGCGGCACTCGGCGGGGCGCCCGGTGTGCACTCTGCCCGCTTTGCCGGGGAGCCGCGGTCCGATGGCCGCAACAACAAGCGTCTGCTCGATGCCTTGCACGGGGCGACCGACCGCCGGGCCTGGTATCACGCCGTGCTGGTCCTGGTCCTGTCGGCCGAGGACCCGCAACCGCTGATCGCCGAGGGCAGCTGGCACGGCGAGATCGCCCACACCCCGCGCGGCGAGGGTGGGTTCGGCTACGACCCCATCTTCTGGTTGCCAGGACTCGCCTGCACCAGCGCCGAACTCGATGTGGCCACCAAGCAGCGACTCTCGCACCGCGGGCAGGCGCTGCGCGCACTGCTCGAACGGCTACCCGGGCAGTGGTGAGGGTGGCCTGCAGCTGGCGTCGATCGCCCGCGGGTCCGCGAGCCTGAAGGTGGCGGGTCGTGTCATCCCCATCGCTGGCCACGTGCCGGAGCCGGCGGACGCCCCGCTGGCGGGCCGCCCGCCCACCGATGGCGCCATCCGCTTCGCCCGGCTGCCACCGCTCTCGCTCTACATCCACATCCCCTGGTGCGTGCGCAAGTGCCCGTACTGCGACTTCAACTCGCACGAGGCGCGCGGCGATCCGGACTACGAGGCCTACGTCGATGCCCTGATCGGCGACGTCGAGGCCGCACTGCCCCTGATCTGGGGCCGGCCGGTCGAGAGCCTGTTCCTTGGCGGCGGGACACCTTCGCTGCTGCCGGTGGCGGCCCTGGCGCGTCTGCTCGATGCGCTGCGGGCAAGACTGCCCCTGCAGCCCGACCTCGAGGTGACCCTGGAGGCCAATCCGGGCACGGCCGACGAAGCCCGTTTCGCCGGCTATGCCGCAGCCGGCGTCAACCGCGTCTCGCTCGGCGTGCAGAGTTTCGATGACGCCATGCTGGCGCGACTGGGGCGCATCCACGGCGGTGGCGACGCGCGGCGTGCACTGGAGGCGGCGCTGCGGCAGGTGCCGCGCGTCAACGTCGACCTGATGCACGCCCTGCCCGGGCAGAGCGTGGCGCAGGCGGTCGAGGACGTGCGCATCGCTCTCGGGCTGGGTGCCGGACACGTCTCCGCCTACCAACTCACCCTGGAGCCCAACACCGCCTTTGCCGCCGCGCCGCCGGACGGTCTGCCCGACGCCGACCGGGCGGCCGACATCGCTGCGGCGGTCGAGGCCACCCTCGCCGAGGCCGGACTGGAGCACTACGAGACCTCGGCCCACGCGCGTCGTGGCGAACCGTGCCGGCACAACCTGAACTACTGGACCTTTGGCGACTATCTGGGCATCGGCGCCGGGGCCCACGGCAAGCTCTCCTTTGCCGACCGCATCCTGCGCCACGTCAGGTTCCGGCACCCGCGCGTCTATCTGCAGAAGGCGCAGGAGCGGCGCACGGGCAGGTCGGGAGCGGATGCGCCTTCGGCCGCGGAGGGCGTGGTCGCGGACGATCTCGGCGCATGGCTCCCGCTGGAGCCGGATCAGACCATGGAGGAGGTCAGACCGGTGGCCGCCAGCGACTTGCCGTTCGAGTTCGCGATGAATGCCCTGCGCCTGAACGACGGGTTCGAGGTCGGGCTCTTCCCGGCGCACACCGGACGCCCCGCCAGCGACCTGCTGGGCCGGCTGCAGGAGCCGGTCCGGCGCGGGCTGTTGACGGTGGCTGGCGGTCGCGTGCGGCCGACCACGCTTGGGCGCCGACACCTCAACGAGGCGCTGACGCCGCTCCTCTGAGCCGACCGAAGGGGTCGGCTCTACTTCTTCGGCGGCAGCCCGCAGGTCTTGGCGGCCTCGGCCTTGATGGTCGCGAGCAGCTTGGCGTCGTTGCGGATGTTCTCCGGGTCACGGAACAGGGCCGCACGCTCGCCCATGGTGTTGGCGCCGTGGGTCGCCACGTCGCCGTCCTGGAACTGCTGGTAGGTCAGTTTCTCGGCCAGCTGGTCCATGACGCAGGAGCACTTGTACATGGCATCGAGCGAGCCACCGAGACCCTGCATGCACTCGTTGACGTAGATGAGGCGGTCGATGGTCGGGAAATCGGCGGGCGCGGCGCGGGTGAGCGACGGTGACAGTGCCGGCACGAGGGACAGTGCGACGATGCTCAGGGTCTTCTTCATGTTGCCTCCGGGGGTTCGATGCGGCGGCGATGACCGCCGGGCGATGCTGTGAAGTGTGCCGCGGGATTTGGTTCCCGCGGCCGCGGTCAGGGGGTGGCCACCCGTGCCGCGACGATCTGGTCCATCAGCCGCAGGCCGGCGAACGCATCCTTGGCATAGAACACGCGGTCCGGCGCGGTGGAGTAGGCCTGGCTGCAGTCTTGTTCGACAAAGCGCCGGGTCAGCGCCGCACCACCGAGGATGACCGGGATGTCGTAGCCCTCGCGCGCCATCTCCTCGAGGTTCTCCTTCATGATCACGGTGCTCTTGACCAGCAGCCCGCTCATGCCGATGGCGTCGGCGCGGTGCGCCCTCGCGGCCTCGAGCATGTTGAGCAGCGGCTGCTTGATGCCGAGGTTGATCACCTTGTAGCCGTTGTTGGTGAGGATGATGTCGACCAGGTTCTTGCCGATGTCGTGCACGTCGCCCTTCACCGTGGCCAGCACCAGGATGCCCTTCTCCTGGCCCTCGACACGCTCCATGAAGGGTTCGAGGTAGGCCACTGCCGCCTTCATGGTCTCCGCGCTCTGCAACACGAAGGGCAGTTGCATCTCGCCGGCACCGAACAGTTCGCCGACCACCTTCATGCCATCGAGCAGCAGGTCATTGATGATGCTCAGCGGCGGATAGCGCCTCATCGCTTCGGCGAGATCGTCGCCGAGGCCCTGCTTGTCGCCATCGATGATGCGCTGCTTGAGCACCTCCTCGATGGTGTCGGGGCGCGACTTGACCACCGCCGCGGTGGTGCGGTCCTTGAACAGGTCGACGAAGGTGAGCAGCGGGTCGCCGGACTCGCGGCGGTTGAAGATCAGGTTCTCGGCGGCGACGCGTTCGTCCTCGGCGATCTTGTGCAGCGGCACGATCTTGGCGACGTGGATGATGGCCGCGGTCATGCCGGCCTTCTCGGCGTGCGCCAGGAACACCGAGTTGAGCACGTGGCGCGCCGCCGGATTGAGGCCGAAACTGATGTTGGAGAGGCCGAGCATGACCTGGCACGCGGGCAGCTCCGCGCGGATACGGGCGATCGCCTGCAGGGTGGCGATGCCGTGCTCGCGGTCGTCCTCGACGCCGGTGCAGATGGTGAAGGTCAGCGGGTCGAACAGCAGGTCCTCGGGCGGCAGGCCGTGCTGATTCACCGCGAAGTCATACAGACGGTGGGCGACCTCGAGCTTCTTGTCCACGCTCTTGGCCATGCCCTCCTCGTCGATGGTGAGTGCGATCACCGCCGCGCCGAACTTCCGCGCCAGTCGCAGCACCTTGGCAGCCTTCTCCTCGCCGTCCTCGAAGTTGATCGAGTTGATGATCGGCTTGCCGCCGATGAGCTCCATCGCCGCCTCGAGCACCGGGTACTCGGTGGAGTCGATGACCATCGGCACCGTCACCTGCCCACGGTAGCGCGAGACGACCTCGCTCATGTCGGCCACCTCGGGCCGCCCGACGTAGGCGGTACAGACATCCAGCGCGTGGCTGCCCTCGCGCACCTGGTCGCGACCCATGGCGGTGATGCCGTCCCAGTCCTCGGCTGCGAGCAGTTCGCGGAAACGCTTGCTGCCGTTGGCGTTGCTGCGCTCGCCGATGGCGAAGATGGCGCGCTCCTGACGCAGCGGCACACTGCTGTAGAGGCTCGCCACCGAAGGCTCCCACTGCGGCTCCCGGGCGACCGGGGCGGGGGTGGGGCGGGCGTCCAGCATGGCGCGCAGTTCGCGGATGTGCTCCGGCGTCGTGCCGCAGCAGCCGCCGATCAGGTTGATGCCGTCCTCCTCCACGAAGCGGCTCTGCCACTCGGCCAGCTCGTAGGGCAGCAGCGGATACTCGGTCTTGCCGTCGACCAGCATCGGCAGACCGGCATTGGGCATCACCGAGATGAACCTGCGCCACCGCTCGCCGAGGTAGGCGACATGCTCGGCCATCTCGGCCGGACCGGTGGCGCAGTTGAGGCCGATGCCGTCGACATCGAGTGCATCGAGGACAGTGGCAGCGCAGGCGATGTCCGATCCCACGAGCATGGTGCCGGTGGTCTCGATGGTGACCTGGACGAAGATCGGCAGGTCTTCCCGGCCCTTCTCGCGACGCGCGGCCTTGCAACCGTTGACGGCGGCCTTGATGGTCAGCAGGTCCTGGTTGGTCTCGAGCAGGAAGCAGTCGATGCCGCCATCGATCAACCCACGCGCCTGCTCGGTGTAGCTGTCCTCGAGCACGTCGTAGGTGGCGTGGCCGAGGCTGGCGAGCTTGGTGCCGGGCCCCACCGAGCCCAGCACATAGCGCGGCTGCTCCGGCGTGCTGTAGTCGTCGGCCAGGCGCCGGGCGATGCGCGCGGCATCGCGGTTGAGCTCGTAGGTGCGCTCGACCAGGTCGAACTCGGCGAACACCACCTTGTTGGCGCCGAAGGTGTTGGTCTCGACACAATCGGCGCCGGCCTCGAAGTAGGCCCGGTGCACCTTCTCGACGAAATCCGGGCGGGTGGCGACGAGGATCTCGGAGCAGTTCTCGAGGCCCATGAAGTCCTTCTCGACATCCCAGTCCTCGGCCTGGATCAGGGTCCCGGTGCCGCCGTCGCACAGCAGCACGCGCTGGCGCAGACGATCGAGGAAGGTGGGGCGAGTGGTCATGGGCGGGCTTCGGCGCGGAACGCCGCGGACCTCTGGCCGCTGGCGGTCCGCACCCTGTGGTTCGACTTCGGGAGCGGACGCCGATTCTAGCCGACAGTGATGGACCTGTCGGCCGGCGCCGCTCGTCGCCCACCGGGCGTGTCGCGCTGCCGCGCACGTTGCCCTGCCATGCCCGACAATGCGGGACATGCGCTCCCTCGGCTCGTCCACCACCCCGCACACTCGCCCCGGCGACCTCGACACCATCCGCAAGCTGCTGCCCTATCTGGCCGAGTTCAAGGGCCGGGTCGGACTGGCGGTGGTGCTGCTGATCGCCGCAAAGGTCGCCAACGTCGGCGTACCGGTGGTGCTCAAGTCGGTCGTCGATGCCTTGTCCGCTTCCGGCACGTCGGCGCTCCTCGTCCTGCCTCTGGGCCTGGTCATCGGCTACGGCGCACTGCGCTTCGCCGCGACCCTGTTCGGCGAGATCCGCGACGCGGTGTTCGCCAAGGTGACGCAGCGCGCCATCCGTCGCGTCGCGCTGCGGGTGTTCCGTCACCTGCACGGGCTCTCGCTGCGGTTCCACCTCGAGCGCCAGACCGGCGGCGTCTCGCGCGACATCGAGCGCGGCACCCGCGGCATCTCGTTCCTGCTGCAGTTCATGGTGTTCAACATCCTGCCCACCCTGGTCGAGATCGGTCTGGTGGCCGGCTACCTGTTCTGGCACTACGACTGGCGTTTCGGCGCAGTCACGGTGCTCACGCTGGCGGTCTACATCCTGTTCACGCTGCTCATCACCGAATGGCGGATGGTGTTCCGCCGCACCATGAACGACATGGACTCCAGTGCCAATACGCGCGCCATCGACTCGCTGCTCAACTTCGAGACGGTCAAGACCTTCGGCAACGAGGACTGGGAGTCGCAGCGCTATGACGACAGCCTGACGCGATGGGAGACCGCCGCGGTGCGCAACCAGACCTCGCTGGCCGCACTCAATGCCGGTCAGGCACTGATCATCGGTGTCGGCGTGACCGGACTCATGCTGCTCGCTGCAGACGGCGTGGTGGCCGGCCACTTGACGCTGGGCGACCTGGTGCTGGTCAACGCCTTCCTGCTGCAGCTCTACCTGCCGCTGAACTTCCTCGGCTTCGTCTACCGCGAAATCAAGAACGCGCTGGCCGACATGGAGCGCATGTTCGATCTGCTGCGCCAGCACCCGGACGTGAGCGACGCCGCCGACGCCCGGCCGCTGCAGATCGCCGGAGGGCGCATCGAGTTCGATGGCGTGAGCTTTGCCTACGACCCGCGGCGGCCGGTGCTGCATGCGCTGAGCTTCGTTATCGAGCCGGGACAGAAGGTCGCCGTGGTGGGGCCGTCGGGCTCCGGCAAGACCACCCTCTCGCGGCTGCTGTTCCGCTTCTACGATGTCTCCGGTGGTGCCATCCGCATCGATGGCCAGGACCTCCGTGCCGTGACCCAGCGGAGCCTGCGCGCCAGCATCGGCATCGTTCCCCAGGACACCGTGCTGTTCAACGACACCATCGCCTACAACATCGCCTACGGTGCACCCGGTGCCAGCCAGGCACAGGTGGCGGCGGCGGCGCAGGCGGCGCACATCGCCGACCTCGTCGCGAGCCTGCCGGACGGCTACCAGACGCGCGTCGGCGAACGCGGTCTCAAGCTCTCGGGCGGCGAGAAGCAGCGGGTGGCGATCGCACGGGCCCTGCTCAAGGACCCTCGCATCATGGTCTTCGACGAGGCCACCTCGGCGCTCGACTCTGCCACCGAGGCGGCGATCCAGAGCGAGCTGGCGCGCGCCGCGCGCGACCGCACCACGCTGGTCATCGCGCACCGGCTGTCGACCGTGGTCGATGCCGACGAGATCCTGGTGCTGGAGGCAGGCCGCATCGTCGAGCGCGGGTCGCATGCGGCCCTGCTGGCGGCCGGGGGCACCTATACTGCGATGTGGGAGCGGCAGCAGCGCGAGTCGTCGGATCACGGCGCGCCGGCCTAGGCTTCCGGGGTGGATCGCGTCCCTCAGAAGAGACCACTTGATGTTCTTCGCGCAAGTGGTTATTTTTCAGGCTGTATCGATTTCGTCTAGGGGATCAGCATGCACCGGATGAGGTGGCGGGCGCTACGGCGCCACAACCGTTCCCTCGCGCCGCCGAGGCCGGGCCTGTTGCGTCTGCTGGCGGTCGCCGGTCTGGCGGCGAGCCTCGGCATGCCGCCGGGCGAGGCCATGGCTGCGACGCGGGACAAGGCGGTCGCTGCCAAGAAAGCACGTGGCGAGACCGCCACGCGTCATGCAGCGCGGAACAAACCCCGCCAGGAGCGGCTGGCCAAGGCACCACCGGCCCGGTTGTTCAAGCTCGCGCACCTCGAGTCGGGCGCGGCCGCGACGGTGGCCGGCTATGCACCGATGCCCTCGGCCGAGGCCTATGCCGGCGAGCGCATCGAGAGCGCTCCACCCCCGGCCCGGCCGGCCTCGGCGCGGGACCTGGTGGCGGGGGAGCCCACCGTCTCCTCGCGAACGGTGCTGGTCTACGATGAGGCCAGCGGTCGCCCGCTGTACAGCCGTGACGACGGACAATCGCAACCGATCGCCTCGATCACCAAGCTGATGACGGCGATGGTGGTGCTCGACGCCCGTCTGCCGATGGAAGAACGACTCACCATCACCTGGGATGATGTCGACCATCTGCGCGGTTCTTCGTCGCGGGTGCCGGTGGGTGCGGAACTCAGTCGCGAGGAACTGCTGCGCCTGGCGCTCATGTCCTCCGAGAACCGGGCGGCCGCCGCGCTCGGCCGCAACTACCCGGGTGGACCCGCGGCCTTCGTGCGCGCCATGAACGCCAAGGCAGCGGCATTGGGCATGACACAGTCGCGGTTCGAGGACAGCACCGGCCTGCATGGTGGCAACCGCGCCAGCGCCATGGACCTGGTACGGATGGTGCAGGCCGCCAACGACTACCCGCAGATCCGCAGCTTCACCACCACCGGCTCGCACCTGGCCGAGCTTGGCCGCAAGCACGTCGAGTTCCGCAACACCAATGCCCTGGTCCGCAGTCCCGAGTGGGACATCGGCGTGTCGAAGACCGGCTACATCCGCGAGGCCGGACGCTGTCTGGTGATGCACGCCCGCATCGCGGCCAGACCGGTGGTCATCGTGCTGCTCGACGGCGACGGCAAGTACACCCGCCTCGGCGACGCCAACCGCATCAAGCACTGGCTCGAAGGCCGTTGGCGCGGGGACGTGTTGGCGAGCAACGGCTGAGGCGAGGGCTCGACGCAGGCCGATCGGCTGCAGAAAAGCACGCCGCCCAAGGGCGGCGTTCGGTTTCGGCGGATCTCGCGGCTGCGCTTCAGTGTGGCGCCCTGTCCTTGCGCGGCGGCGCATAGCGGGCATGATGCTTGGCGAATATCGCGGCCATCTCGCCTGAGGCCACCAGCTCGGCGATGGCTCTCTCCACCGCGGCGATGAGTTCTGGCCGATCGGCCTTTGCGGCCACCCCAGGTTGCCAAAAGGTCTGTACCGGCCCGGTCATCTCGATCGCGCTCACCGGGTACCTGTCCTTGTCGGCTCCGATGAGGCCTTCTAGTTCCGTGCGTGGCCCCATCACGGCACTGATCTCGCCCTTGCGCATCGCCTCGATGGCCTGCGTGTGGCTGAGGAAGTGCTTGATGTGGTTCTGCATGCGTCCCGAGTAGAGTGCCATCAGGAATGCATCCGAGCCACTGGCAACCTCGACGCCGATGTCGTGGTTCTGGAAGAAGGGCTCCAGGTTCTCGAGCTTGGGGATGCGCTTGGCATCGCGCGCCACCATGAGGTTCTCGGCGTAGTAAGGGGCGAACAGCTTGACCTGCTTGACCCGCTCGTTGAATACCGGATCGACCGGCATGTGCAGCATGAGATCGGCGATCTCGTTGCCCATGTAGTGGCCCTTCCAGACGTAGTTGCGGAGGTCGTCCTCGACCTTCTCGTCGGCTTCGGCCCATGCCACGTCCAACTTGAGTCCGAGCTTGTCGGCCAAGGCCTTGGCAAGATCGACATCGATGCCACCCGACTCGCGGTCGGAGAACGGCGGGAAGTCGTTGTAGACGGCGACGCGCAGCACGCCAGGCTTGCGCAACTCAAGGGCATGGGCGAACGAGGCCGCGAACAGTCCCACAAGGAGGAAGGCCGCGGTGAGCCATCGCGGCGCAGAACGGGTCAGGGGCATGTTCACTCGACGCGCACGGTCTCAAGCCAACTGCGGATGGTCCAAAGGCCTTCCTGGCTGAGGATGCCCTCGAACTTGGGCATGTAGACACGGCCGTCGCGAACTGCGCCGTTGCGCACGCGCTGCGTGAAGTACTGGTCACCCTCGTCGCCCGGTGGCAGGTAGCGGAGGTCGGGGGCGATGCCGCCGGAGATGGCGCCAAGGCCATGACAGCGGGCGCAGTTCTGGTTGTATGCGGAGTTGCCGATACGGATCGCCGTGGCATCGCCACGGTAGGGGTTGGTCTTGACCCACTCCTCGCCAAGCGGCTTGAGCCCGGTCACGTCGATCACTTGCGGCGTCACATCGCCGTGTGCGACCACCAGTTGCGGCGCGACCAGCAGCAGCGATGCCGCCAGTACCGCCTTGAGAGCGCTTCTCATGTGTTCTCCGATCCAGTCCCGTCGCGGGTCTGAAAAATCGGGCCGACCCGAGAGTCGGCCCCAAGGTAGTGAGGAGAAGAAGCTATGGCTGACGGTCAGTCAGACACAACACTTACTTGGCCAACTTGAACACCCAGAGCGCACCGCCCTGATTGAGGTAGTTGACCCGCTTGGCCACGTCGCCGCCCCAGAGGGGAACAGCGCCGCCCCAGCCCGATACGACGGCGATGTACTGCTCGCCGTCCTGTTCCCAGGTCACCGGTGGGGCAACCACGCCCGAACCGGTCTGGAATGCCCACAACTCCTTGCCGCTCTTGGCATCGAGCGCCTTGAGATGGCCTTCCGGGGTGCCGTAGAACACGAGACCACCCTTGGTGGTCATGGCGCCACCCCAAAGCGGGGCGTTGTTCTTGACTTCCCAGACCTTCTTGCCGGTCTTGGGATCGAAGGCGCGCAGGGCGCCGATGTAGTCCTCGTTCAGCGGCTTGATGTTGAACCCGGCACCGAGGAACGCGGCCCCCTTCTTGTACGAGATCGGTTCGTTCCAGATGTCCATGCCCCACTCGTTGGCCGGCACGTAGAACAGGCCGGTGTCCGGGCTGTAGGCGATCTGCTGCTGGTTCTTGCCACCGAGGAACGACGGGGCGCTGAACACGGTCTTGCCCTGCTTGTCGTTGCCCGGGTTGCCGGGGCGGTTGTCGTCGTTGTAGACGGGACGTCCGGAAGCCAGATCGATCTTGCTGGCCCATGTCACCTTGTCGACAAACGGGAAGGCGTTGAGCAGCTTGCCGGACTCGGCGTCGTTGACATAGAAGAAGCCGTTGCGGTCGGCTTTGCCGCCAGCGCGCACGGCCTTGCCGTCGGCACCCTTCATGTCGAAGGTGACGAATTCGTTCACGCCGTCATAGTCCCAGCCATCGTTGGGGGTGTTCTGGTAGTGCCAGACGATCTTGCCGTTGTCCGGGTTGATGGCGACCGTCGAGCATGAGTAGAGGTTGTCACCCGGACGGGTATGGCTGTTCCACGGCGCCGGGTTGCCGGTACCGACGTAGACCAGGTTGGTCTTGGGGTCGTAGGTGGCACCGAGCCAGGTCGATGAGCCGCCGGTCTTCCAGGTGTCGCCGGGCCAGCTGGCGTTGGTCTCGCCACTGATGCCGTTCTCCTTGCCGTTGAGGTAGCCCATGTGGCCCTCGACCACCGGACGGGTCCAGACCAGCTTGCCGGTCTTGGCGTCGCGCGCGTCGAGGCGGCCGACGATGCCGAACTCACCACCGGACACACCGGTGATGACCAGACCCTTCACGACGAGCGGGGCGGCGGTGTAGGAGTAGCCCGCCGAGAACTCGTCGATCTTCTCCTTCCAGACGACCTTGCCGGTATTCTGGTCGAGCGCCACGAGTTGCGCATCGAGCGTGCCGAAGATGACCAGGTCGCCATACAGCGCAGCACCCCGGTTGACCACGTCACAGCAGGGCATGATGCCTTCCGGCAGACGATGGTCGTACTGCCACAGCTCGCGCCCGGTCTTGGCATCGACGGCGTACATGCGGCTGTAGGAGGCGGTGACGAAGATCTTGCCGTTGTGGACCAGCGGCTGCGACTCCTGACCGCGCTGCTTCTCGCCACCGAACTGGAAGGCCCAGGCCGGTACCAGCTTTCCGATGTTGCCGGCGTTGATCTTGGACAGCGGCGAGTAGCGCTGGCCTTGGGTGCCCATGCCGAAGGAGAGCACGTCTCCGGTCGACTTGGCATCGTTGAGGATCATCTCGTCGGTCACCGGACCGGCGACGGCAGCCATCGACGCGCCGGCGAGGGCGGCGGCGACCAGCATCGAAAGGGTCTTGCGTTGCATCGGGGTTCCTCCTGATTGGTATGGACGGCGTCACCATCGGCGTCACCGCGAGGATGCTGTCTTGCAAGACCCATGCCATGTACCCGGGATCGGTCGCGATGAGGCATCCGGCGCGGGCTGCGGCAGGACTCCTCCGCCCAGATGACGGGTTACAGGCCACTTTTCGCGACGGTCGAGGTATCTCCCCTGAGGTATCGGAGTACGCGCCGACCGGACCGGAATGTGTCTCAGATCGGACACATGTCTCAACTTGAGACTCCGGCGCGAGACATCTCCCGAACCAGCCCCGTCCAACGTGGCTCAGCGAGTCGCACCGATACCGAGTACGCGGCGTTCGATGTCTGGATAGAGGTGCGCCACCGAGCGACGGTACTCGCTCGCAGCCAACGGCAAAGCAGACCACTCTGGGGGCAGTGGCAGCGCGAGCACCTCGTTCATGTCGAGACCGCGGTCAGCCGCCTCGACAAAGGTCCGCTCGATCCAGTCGAGCCAGCGCCTCGTCATGTCAATGCCACGACCGTCCTCGAGCACCGGGCCGTGACCCGGCACCATGCGTCGGAACGGCAATGCCGCGAGGACGTCGAGGCTTTCGCGCCAGCGCGCCAGATCGGCGTGCGGGGTGGTCGGTGCGCGCTGGTAGAAGACCAGGTCCCCAGTGAAAAGGATGCCGGTGGTCTCATCGAACACCACCAGATCAGCCGGACTGTGGCCCTGCAGGGCCATGATGCGGAGGCGGTGACCGCCGATCTGAAGGATTCCGGGCTCGATCACCGCCACTGGCACAACCACGCGAGTGCCCTCCATGGCCGGCCCGACCATGCGGTAGAGGTTGTCGTTGAACGCCTCCCCGACCTCCTGGATGGCCTTTCGGGTGGCCGCAAGGGTGGCCAGTGCCTCGCTCGGGAAGGCTTGGTTACCGAGCATGTGGTCGGGATGCAGATGGGTGTTGAGGACTTTCCGGATGGGCGCCTTCGAGTGTGCTGCGATGGCTTTCCGCCACGCCTCACCGAGTGCCCGGGAAGCGCTGGTATCGATCACCACCGTGCCCTCTGGCGTCGCGATGAAGCCGGCATTGGCGATGTTGCCGGCATTCTCGGGGGAAAGATCCTCGGTGTGGCCGATCAGAGCCCAGGTGTCCGTGCCCACTTGGCGCACGTCCAGTTCCACTGCGAGTGCGACCGGTGGCAGCACGAACAGCAGCACCCCGGCCAGCAGCGAAGGCCGGCGTCGAGTACGGCCGGACGCCGACTTCGGCTCGCCGCTGCACCGGTTCCGCTGGAAGATCAACGCAGAGACCCCAGCACGCGGTTGCCGTTGTTGTCCCGGCCGTCGATCTGCGTCACCCGCTCCAGACCGCCGAGTTCGAGCGTGAACACCGGGTTCTCGCTAACCGGTTCGGCCGGCCAGATGCGCGCCACAGTGTGACCGTCGGCATCACGGATATTGAGTTCCTCGATGAAGAACGCCGGGATGCCGTTGGCCAGACCCGTATCCATGGGGTGCATCACCGAGAAGCGCAAGCGGTCGCCCACCGCAGAAGGGAACCGCCGCGCGCTGACCGTGTTCAGGGTCCGCTCCCAACCGCCTAGGCTACGGCCTGTACTTGGCGCCGTGCAGCCGCCGCCCTGCGAACCGACCACCGCCGAGCCCACCAACCAGCGGCCATCGCGGAGTCTGACGCCCGCTCGGACGGGCGTGGTCTGCTGCACCTTGATACGAAAGGCGATGTAAGGCGCTACAGCGACGGGCTCGAACTCGAGGACCTTGAGGATGGGGTTGTAGTCGGCCACCACGACGATGCGCTCGATCCCCTCGCCAGCGAGCGAGCGGGCATCCACGGCGACTGGAACGTTCATCGCGTCCTCCGCGTTCGCCGGTACCTCGACACGCACCCGGGCATCGAAGCTCACCTCGCCGCCACTGTAGAACTGGCGTTGCATGTCAGCCCAACGGCCGCGGTCGCCCAGCGGGTCTTCGGGCGTCTGAGCCCATGCCGCACCCGCAAGCAGGACCGTGCCAAGGAACAGGCGCGAGAGCCCGCGCCACAGAGTTCGGTTCGGACAATGGAGGGTCATGACGGGCCGCGAGCGGATACGCAAAAGGTCACAGCATAGGGCGCCGGCCGAGCCTCGACAATCCGACCTGGTACCGATCGAAGCGCCTATACTTGGACCAAGACAGGGAAAACGCATCTGCAGACCACTGCGGCTGGCGAGCCGAAGGTGGCGTGTGCCCTGACCGACACACCCGGTCTCGTGAGGAGGGTCCAAGTGTCAGACATGCGACATCCGGGGGCGTCACCTCTGGATTCGGCTCGAGCCGCGTTGGACGACGACGGCATGGTGCGGATCGGCAATCTGCCCGATAGCGTCGCACTATCCTGGCAGCGCTGCGTCGGTCTCGGGCTCGATACCGGCTCCAGGCAGGTGTTCGAGACTCTCACATCACGTGAACTCGCCGAGATCATCGAGAGCAACCACCGCCTCACGCACCAGGCGCTCCCCGCCATGGCTTCGCTCTACGAGCAGATCCGGAACACCCGCTGCATGGTGCTGCTAACCGACGCGCAAGGGCTGATCCTGCACTCGCTGGGTGACGACGACTTCATGGAGAAGGCACAGCGCGTGGCTCTGCAGCCAGGCGTCCGCTGGGATGAGCGCAGCAAAGGTACCAATGCCATCGGCACCGCATTGTTCGAGAACCGCGCGCTCGAGGTCTGCGGCAGCGAGCACTACTTCCGCGCCAACGGTTTCCTGACCTGCTCGGCGACGCCGATCCGTGCACCCGGTGGGCAGACAATAGGGGCCCTGGATGTCTCGGGCGACCATCGCGGCCATCAGAGTCACACGCTCGCTCTGGCCAAGATGACCGCACAGACCATCGAGAACCATCTCAGTTTCGATGCCTTCCCGGGTGCCATCGAAATGCGCTTCCACAGTCGGCCCGAGTTCATCGGCACGTTGTGCGAAGGCTTGGCCCTGCTGGACCCGCAAGGCAAGGTACTAACCGCCAACCGCAGTGCCGAGTTCCAGCTCGGCATGCCCCTGTCGCAACTCGTCGGCCAGGGCTTCGAGGACATTTTCGACCGACGCTTTGTCCAGGCGTTGTCGCAGCCGGAACGCAGCGTCGAGTTGTTGACCCGACGCGGGGTTCGGGTGGTGGCGGTGATCGCGGCACCGCAGTCCATCGCCAGGAACAAGCGGGCCATCGTACGACCGGCACGCGAGACGATGACGCGGCATGCGCCGCGCTGCTTGGCCGAACTACATGCTGGCGACGACGCGATGGACCGCGTCGTGACGCGTCTGCGCAAGGTGATCGACCACGATCTCGCCATCCTCATCCAGGGCGAGACCGGAACTGGCAAGGAATGGATGGCCCGCGCCATCCATGAAGAGAGCAGCCGGCGCAACGGCCCCTTCGTCGCCGTCAACTGCTCTGCCATCCCTGAGACCTTGATCGAGTCCGAGTTGTTCGGCTATCACGGCGGTGCCTTCACCGGTGCCCGGCGCGAGGGCCACGCCGGCTATCTGCGTCAGGCATCCGGGGGGACCTTGTTCCTCGACGAGATCGGTGACATGCCGGTCAACCTGCAGGCGCGACTGCTGCGCGTGTTGCAAGAGCGCACGGTGGTGCCACTCGGCGGCGGCGAACCGGTGAGCGTCGATTTCCAACTGGTCTGTGCCACGCATCAGGCTTTGGATCGACGGATCGCCGAAGGTCTCTTTCGCGCCGACCTCTACTATCGTCTGGCCGGGCTGTCGGTGACCCTGCCGCCGTTGCGAGAGCGGGTCGATATCCTCCCTATCGCGGCCGGTGTCCTCCGCTCTCTGGGCGATGGCCGTTTCCGGCTCAGTGAGGGTGCCACCATTGCCATCCAGTCTTACCAATGGCCAGGCAACCTTCGCCAGTTGTCCAACGTCCTGCGCAGCGCACTGGCCTTGGCCACACCCGACCCGGTGATCGGCCTCGAGCATCTTCCCGAAGATGTAGCTGCGGCGGACCGCTGCGGTGCGCAGGGACCCCGGGCCGCCGCCAACGGCCCGGTCGGACCCACCGCTACGCTGAGCCAACTTGAACTCGAGGCGATCCGTGGTGCGGTGGAGGCCTGTGGCGGCAACATGACAGCCGCCGCCCGCCGCCTGGGCATCGGCCGCGCGACGCTGTACCGCAAGCTGCAGGCCAGCGCCTGAGACGTCCTCACCGGGTACCCTGCGGGGGCGGCTTATAATGCCGCGCTCCTGATGACTGGAACGATGCCGGTGCCTCGAGACCCTGGTGTCAGCGCGATGCCGAGCCCACCCGGACGCTCCCTCTACCTGCGTCTTCTGCAGTATGTGAAGCCCTACCGCGGGCGGTTCGCCGGCGGTCTGCTGGCGCTGGCGGTGATGGCGGCCACGGAGCCGGCCATGCCGGCCCTGATGAAGCCGATGCTCGACGGTACCTTCATCGACAAGGACCCCGTGCTCATGACCTGGGTCCCGCTGCTCATCATCCTGCTCTTCCTGGTCCGTGGCATCGCCGGCTACATCAGCGACTACGCGGTGGCATGGGTCGGCACACGGGTCGTCATGGATCTGCGCGTCCGCATGTTCGAGCGCCTGCTCGGTCTGCCGACCCCGTTCTTCGACCACGCCGGTTCCGGCAACCTCATGTCGCGGGTGAGTTTCGACGTCGCCAACGTGATGAACGCCGCCACCAACGCACTGACCTCGGCGGTCAAGGAGTCGCTGGTCGTGGTCGGCCTGGTCGGCTGGCTGCTCTGGCTCAACTGGAAGCTGACGCTGGTGGTGATGCTGGTGGCGCCCTTGGTCGCCTTCCTCATCCGCAAGATCGCGCGGCGCTTGCGCGGCGCGAGTCGTGGTGCGCAGGGCGCGATGGGTGACATGAACCACGTGCTGGACGAAGCCATCGGCGGGCACCGGGTGGTCAAGGTCTACGGTGGCCAGGGTTATGAGGCTGCACGCTTCCGCGAGGCGGCCGGCGAGGTGCGGCGCTTCCAGCTGCGTCAGGCGGTGACCAGCGCTGCCGGCATGCCGCTGGTGCAGATGGTCACCGCGACCGCCGTTGCGGCGGTGATCTGGATGGCCACCGAGCAGGCCAGGAACGGTGAACTGTCGGTCGGTAGCTTCGTCTCCTACATCGTCGCCATGCTCATGGTGATGCCGCCGCTGCGGCGCCTGACCGGTGTCACCGAGCACCTGCAGAGGGGTCTGGCCGCGGCCGAGAGCGTGTTCTGGCTGATCGACCAGACGCCGGAGGACGACCCTGGCACCACCCGTCTGGGCCGGGCCCGCGGTGCGATCCGCCTGCAGGAGGTGCGTTTCCGTTATCAGGAGGGTGACCGCGAGGCATTGTCGGGGGTCGATCTCGACATCGCGCCCGGCGAGATGGTGGCGCTGGTCGGCGCCAGCGGCAGCGGCAAGACCACCCTGGCCAACCTGCTGCCACGCTTCTATCGCGCCGATGCCGGGCGCATCCTGATCGACGGCATCGACCTTGCCGAACTGCCGCTGGCCGACCTGCGCCGGCAGATCGCACTGGTGAGTCAGGACGTGGTCCTGTTCAACGATACGGTCGCCGCCAACATCGCCTACGGCGGTCGCCGCGACGCCACCCGTGCGGAGATCGAAGCGGCCGCGGAGGCGGCCTTTGCCGCCGGCTTCATCGGCCAGATGCCGCTGGGATTCGACACGCCGATCGGCGAGAACGGGGTACGGCTGTCCGGCGGGCAGAGGCAGCGACTGGCCATCGCGCGCGCCATCCTCAAGGACGCACCCATCCTCATCCTCGACGAGGCCACCTCGGCACTCGACTCCGAATCCGAGTTGCAGGTGCAGAAGGCGCTGGAGAGGCTGATGCAGGGCCGCACCACCCTGGTCATCGCGCACCGGCTGTCGACCATCGAAAAAGCCGATCGCATCGTTGTCATGGAGTCCGGACATGTCGTAGAGTCAGGCCGACACGACGAACTGATGCGCAGGGGAGGTCTCTATGCACGTCTGCATGCCCTGCAGTTCAAGGAGAACGGCTTGACCGGTCCGACCGCCGAGAATGCGGCGCAAAGCGACTAGAATCTGCAGGCAGACCCATGAACGCCGCCCTGCCCATGTCGCTGTTCGCCTTCGGCCTCAACCACGACAGCGCTCCGCTCGCCGTACGCGAGCGCGTGGCCTTTCCGGCCGAGCGCCTCAGCGATGCCCTGCGCAACCTCGTCGACCGGCGTCCCGTCGCGGAGGCGGCGATCCTGTCCACCTGCAACCGCACCGAGGTCTACTGCCACACGCATGAGCCCGGTGCGGCCGTGGATTGGCTCGCTGACTTCCACCAGTTGCCGGTGGACACCGTCGCCACCCACCTCTACCAACTGCCGGGGGAGGCCGCCGTCCGCCATGCCTTCCGTGTCGCTGCCGGCCTCGACTCGATGGTGCTCGGCGAGACGCAGATCCTCGGCCAGATGAAGCAGGCTGCCAAGTCGGCAGAGAGCGCCGGCACCCTGGGGTGGATGCTGCACAAGCTGTTCCAGAACTCCTTCGCGGTGGCCAAGGACGTCCGCGCACAGACCGAGATCGGCGCGCGTTCGGTGTCGATGGCTGCCGCCGCCGTGCGGCTTGCCGAGCGCATCTTTCCCGATCTGGGTCGCGAGAAGGTGCTGTTCATCGGCGCCGGCGAGATGGTCGAGCTGTGCGCCGCACACTTCGCGGCGCAGAAGCCGGCCGGGTTCACGGTGGCCAATCGCACGGTCGAGCGGGGCGCCATCCTGGCGCGCCGTTTCGGTGGTCAGTCGATCAGCCTCAACGACCTGCCGCAGGTACTGGCACAGCACGACATCATCGTCACCAGCACCGCGAGCCCGCTGCCGATCATCGGCAAGGGTCTGATCGAACGCGCCATCAAGGCGCGTCGCCGCAAGCCCCTGTTCATCGTCGACCTCGCCGTGCCGCGAGACGTCGAGCCCGAGGTCGCGCAGCTCAACGATGTCTTCCTCTATGCGGTCGATGACCTCGCCCACATCGTGCGCGAGAACGTCGAGAGCCGCCGCGAGGCGGTGAGCAGCGCCGAGTCGATCATCGACCTGCGTGTCGCGGACTTCATGCGCTGGCTCTCGGCGCGTGGTTCGGTGCCGGTGGTGCGGCAGTTGCGCGAGGGTGCGGAGATGGCGCGCCAGGCTGCCGTCGATGCGGCGGTCAAGCAGCTGGCTCGTGGCGACGACCCGGCCGCGGTGATCGAAGCGCTGTCACAGTCGCTGACCAACAAGCTGATGCACGGCCCGACCAAGGCCGTCAGCGGCGCCACCGAGGGCGAGCGGGCCGACCTGCTCAAGTGGTTGGCCCGGCTCTACCCCGGTCAACTGGACTAGGACCCGCTCGGATGACGCCGGGCTCCTGCCGGCGCCCGGCACGGGCGCATCCGTTCACGGCCGCCGCCTTGCCATGAACCCGGCGCTGCTCGACCGCCTGTCGCGACTGGAGGAGCGGCTCGACGAGATCGACCGCCTGCTGGCGAGCGAGGATGCCGCCAGCGACCTCGACCGCTACCGCAAGCTGACGCGCGAGCACGCGGAGCTGAGTGAGGTGGTGGGGCACTACCAGGCCTGGCGCAACAACGAGCGGGACCTGGCCGCTGCGCGCGAGATGGCTGCCGAAGCCGACATGGCCGAACTCGCCCGGGAGGAGATCGCCGTCTGCGAGGCGCGTCGCGTGGTGCTGGAGGCGCAGTTGCAGACCGGACTGCTGCCACGCGACCCGAATGACGGGCGCAACCTGTTCCTCGAGATCCGCGCCGGCACCGGTGGCGACGAGTCTGCGCTGTTCGCCGGTGACCTGTTCCGCATGTATTCGCGGTACGCCGAGCGACAGGGTTGGCGCCTCGAACCGGTGTCGAGCCATCCATCGGACCTCGGCGGCTACCGCGAGGTCATCGTCCGGGTGATCGGCGACGGCGCCTACTCCATGCTGAAGTTCGAGAGCGGTGGCCACCGCGTGCAGCGCGTACCCGCCACCGAGTCGCAGGGGCGCATCCACACCTCGGCCTGCACGGTGGCGGTGATGCCGGAAGCCGATGAACTGGCTGCGGTCGACATCAATCCGGCGGACCTGCGCATCGACACCTTCCGCGCCAGTGGCGCCGGTGGCCAGCACATCAACAAGACCGATTCCGCAGTGCGCGTGACGCACCTGCCGAGCGGCATCGTGGTCGAGTGCCAGGACGACCGCTCCCAACATCGCAACCGGGCGCAGGCTCTGGCGGTGTTGGCGGCACGCATCCAGGCAGCGAGGGCGGCCGAGCAGCAGGCAGCCATCGCCAGCGAGCGCAAGAGCCTGGTCGGCAGCGGGGACCGTTCGGAACGCATCCGCACCTACAACTTCCCCCAGGGTCGGGTGACCGATCACCGCATCAATCTGACCCTCTACAAGATCGACGCGATCATGGACGGCGACCTCGACGAACTGGTGGGCGCGCTGCGGGCCGCGCACCAGGCGGAGTTGCTGGCCACGCTGGCCGGCGAGGTCTGAGCTGGACATCGCCGCGGACTGCCCCGACCGCCTCGGTGCGGCCTGGGACTGGGCGCGCCGGCAGATCGCCGTGGCCGATGCGCGGGTCCTGTTGCGCGAGACCTGCCGCTGCGCCGACGCCCGTTGGTACAGCCACGGCGAGACCCCGCTCGATGCGGGTCAGCGCTTGCGCCTCGCCGATGCGGTGGCACGTCGTGTCGCCGGGGAACCGGTGGCCTACATCGTCGGCTGGCGCGAGTTCCACGGACACCGCTTCGGGGTGAGTCCCGCGGTGCTGATCCCGCGTCCGGACACCGAGACGCTGGTGGATGCAGCCTTGGCCCTTCTGCCTCTGGAGCAGCCTCTGCGGGTACTCGATCTGGGGACCGGGAGCGGCTGCATCGCCATCTCCATCGCCTTGGCACGGCCCCGGGCGGAGGTGATCGCGACCGATCGCAGCCTCATGGCGCTGGCGGTGGCACACAGCAATGCGCGGGCCCTGGGTGCGGGCAATGTCGGGCTGGTGGCGGCGGACTGGTATGCGGGGATCGGTGGCGGCTTCGACCTTGTCGTCAGCAACCCGCCCTACATCGCCGGCAGCGACCCGCATCGGCTGGAGGGGGATCTGCGTTTCGAGCCAGACCGTGCACTCAGCCCCGGCGGCGATGGCCTCGATGCGCTGCGCGCGGTGATCGGCGGTGCGCCCGCCCATCTCCGGTCGGCCGGCCACCTGCTGGTGGAACACGGCTGGGACCAGGGTGCGGCGGTCGGTGCGCTGCTGGCGCAAGCGGGGTTCGACGGACTCGGCATGCACCACGACCTTGGCGGCCACCATCGCGTCAGTGCTGGCACCTGGGCGGCGACGACGACTACTGAGCCCCCTGCCTCCGGTAGCTCGCGTAGTTCTTGCAGCCCGCCTCGCTCTTGAGGTCGCAGGCCTGCCCGAAGAGGTAGAGCGCGCGCTGCTTGTCGAGCCGCAGCCCGTCTCCCTTGGCATACATCAGACCCAACTGCAGACAGCCGTCGGCATGTCCGCCGTCGCAGGCCCTCTGGTGGAATTCGGCAGCCCGGAAGCTGTCCTGGCGGATGCCTTCGCCCGTGGCGTAGGCCAAGGCCAGGCCGGAGCACGCCATGGCGTTCCCGCTGTCGCAGGCGGCGCGGAACAGCTCCGCAGCCTGCGACTTGTCCTGACGCACACCCTCGCCACCGGAATAGGCCTTGGCCAGATTCGAGCATCCCAGTGCACTGCCGCCGTCACACGCCTTCTGGAACAGCTCGGCAGCCTTGAACTTGTCCTGTGCCACGCCTGCACCATTGCGGTACGACATGCCGAGATTCGAGCAGCCGAGGGCACTGCCGCCATCGCAGGCCTTGCGGAACAGGGTGGCCGCCCTGGCGCGGTCGGGGCGCACGCCCTCGCCGTTGGCATAGGCGCTGCCGAGGTTCGAACAACCTCGGGCACTGCCGCCGTCACACGCCTTCTGGAACAGTTCGGCGGCCTTGAACCTGTCCTGGCGTACGCCCTCGCCTTCGTTGTAGCTTGTGCCCAGGTTGGAACACGCGAGCGCATGGCCCGTGTTGCAGGCCTGCTGGTAGAGGCGTGCCGCCTTGACCGGGTCTCGCTCCACGCCTTCGCCGGAGTCGTAGCGCACGCCGAGGTGGTTGCAACCCACGCCATCCCCGCCGTCGCACGCCCTGCGGTACAGCTGCAGCGCTCGCAGGCGGTCCCGCGCCACGCCATCGCCGTCGTCGTATTTCTCGCCCAGCAGGGCGCAGGACAAGGACACGCCGCGACTGCACTGCGACTGCAGGATGGTGCTGTCCTCGGCGCGGCAGACCTGCGTTGCCGAAGACAGCAGGATGAGGAGCAGAAGTCGGGTCGCTGCGTTCATGTCACCACATCATCCCCACATCGGCCTGTGCGGGCTGCGCCGATGAGTGTAACGTGAGCCGCGAAACTCAGGCCATCGCCTGACCGCGGTGCGGCGCACACAACTGACGGGTGCTGCCGGCATCGCAGGCAATCGGAAGGGCTGTGGACCGAAGGAGGATCGAACTCCCGACCTCCGCATTGCGAACGCGGCGCTCTCCCAGCTGAGCTATCGGCCCTTGCCCTGATTATAAGGTGGCTGTTGCAGGTTCGCCGCTCAGGCCGCCC
>Ga0172376_10000619_pt1 | contig 45359 bp, 30 predicted proteins | sample Lak35m_FD_121114 | JGI IMG/M metagenome (GOLD analysis project Ga0172376, IMG submission 121114) | Freshwater microbial communities from Kabuno Bay, South-Kivu, Congo - kab_092012_35m | ecosystem: Environmental > Aquatic > Freshwater > Lake | place: Democratic Republic of the Congo: South-Kivu...
CCCGGTGCGTGACGATCGCCCGGTGCGTGACGATCGCCCGGTGCGTGACGATCGCCCGGTGCGTGACGATCGCCCGGTGCGTGACGATCGCCCGGTGCGCGACGATCGCCCGGTGCGTGACGACGACCGACGCGGCGAGCGCCGCCGGGGCGGGGCAGGCCGGAGGCCCGAGTCCGCCACGGGCGAAGAACGGCGCCAGGACGCCCGCCGGGGTAACGATGGAGGCCGCGCAGCGCGCGGCGCGCCGGTCCGCGACGAGCGCCATCCGCTGCACGAGACCCACCTGCAGCGTCAGCCGGATCCGCAGGCCACGCGCTCGCCCGCGGGGCGCCGCGACGAACGCCGTCCCCCGCTCGATGGGCCGCGGCGCGAGGAGCGCGGGGGTGCACGACGCGACGAGCGTCCGCCCGCCCAAGAGCGCGGGCCCCGGCCGCCCGCCGGAACCCGCTCCCGCGGCAACCAGCGGCGTGACAACTCTGCGGGTCCCACCTCGCAAGGCATCCCGGTCCAGGACCGCTCCTCGGGCGAACGCCCGCGCCAGCGACGGCGCGGGCGCGACCGCGGCGGCCGTCCCGAGATCGACCGGCGCGACCCCGACGGCCTCGGCCGCTGGGCGAACCGCGCCGACGACTTCGATTAGACCCCGGTCCCGCAGGAGCCCGGCCATGGGTGGCACGAACCCCTACGTCCCCGCGCCCACGACGCGCCTTCCCGCGCGCCCTTACCGCATCACCTACCTGCCGGCCGGCGAGTCCGTCGAGGTCGATCCCGGCGCCCTGCCCTACGACCGCACGGGACTGCCGGGCTCGTTGCTCGAGATCGCGCTGGGCCACGCCATCGACGTGGACCACGCCTGCGGCGGCGTCCTGGCCTGCTCGACCTGCCACGTGCACGTGCGCAGCGGCCTCGCCTCGTGCAGCGCGGCCAGCGACGACGAGCTCGACCAGCTCGACAAGGCCCCGGGCATCGATCCTTCCTCGCGCCTGGCCTGCCAGTGCGTGCCCGACGGCACGCAGGACGTGGTGGTCGAGATCCCGAGCTGGAACCGCAACCTGGTGAGCGAGCGTCCGCACTGACGGCAGCTCGGGGCCCGCCCGGACACGCTCGGGGCTTGACGCTGCAACCTCGCAAGCCTCCCCTACGTCCTTCCACCGTGAGTTCCAGCACGACTCCGACCCTGGCCGCCCTGCACGAGGCCGTGGCGCGCACCTTCGGCATCACGCGCCTGCGGCCATTCCAGGACGAGGCCATCGCCGCCAACCTGGCCAACCGCGACCTCCTGCTCGTGCTGCCCACCGGCGGCGGAAAGTCCCTGTGCTTCCAGGCCCCGGCCCTCGTGCGTCCGGGCTTCACGCTGGTCGTCTCGCCGCTGATCGCGCTGATGAAGGACCAGGTCGACGGCCTGCGCGAGTCGGGCGTCGCGGCCGGGATGCTGACCAGCGCACAGAGCGCGAGCGAGCGGCGCCTCGTGCACGAGGCCCTCGAGCGGCGCGCGCTGAAGTTGCTCTACGCCGCGCCCGAGCGGCTCGTGCTCGACGGCTTCCTGGCGCGCCTCTTGACGCTCGGGCTCGACTCGATCGCGGTCGACGAGGCGCACTGCATCAGCCACTGGGGCCACGATTTCCGCCCCGAGTACCGCATGCTGGGCGAGCTGCGCGCGCTCGCGCCGGGCGTCCCGATCCAGGCCTTCACGGCGACCGCCACCGAGAAGGTGCGCCATGACATCGTCACCCAGCTCGGCCTGTGCGAGCCGCTCGTGCTCGTCGGTCCCTGCGATCGGCCCAACCTGACCTACCGCGTGCAGGCCCGCAGCGAGCTCCTGCGCCAGGCCCTGGCCGTGGTCGAGCGCCACCGCGGCGAGGCCGGGATCGTCTACGCGATCTCGCGCAAGGACGTCGAGGAGCTGGCCGACGATCTCGCCCGGGCCGGCGTGCGCGCCGCGGCCTACCACGCGGGTCTCGCGCCCGACGTGCGCGCGCGCGTGCAGGAGCGCTTCCTGAACGAGGAGCTCGACGTGGTCGTGGCCACGGTCGCCTTCGGCATGGGCATCGACCGCACCGACGTGCGCTTCGTGCTGCACGCCGCGCTGCCGAAAGGCCTCGAGCAATACAGCCAGGAGACCGGTCGCGCGGGCCGCGACGGGCTCCCTTCCGAGTGCGTGCTGCTGCACTCGGGTGCCGATTTCTTCTCGTGGAAGAACCTGCTCGAGCGCTCCCACGCCGAGGCCCAGGCCGCCGGCTCCACGGGCGATCCGGCCCAGCTCGCGGGCGCCCTCGCGCGCCTCTCCGAGATGCGCAACTTCGCCACGCGCATGGTGTGCCGCCACCGCCAGCTCGCCGAGCACTTCGGCCAGCGCCTCGAGGCGCGCGACTGCGGCGCCTGCGACGTGTGCCTGGGCGAGATCGAGAGCATGCCGGGCGGGACGGTCCTGGCGCAGAAGATCCTCTCGGCCGTGGTCAAGGTCGGTCAGCGCTACGGCGCCGGGCACGTGGCCGACGTGCTGCGCGGCGCCGCCACGGCGACCCTGGCACGCGCGGGGCACGACCGGCTCTCGACCTACGGCCTGCTGCGCGGGCACGGCGTGGCCGAGCTGCGCGGCTGGATCGACCAGCTCGTCGGGCTCGATCTCCTGCGCATCGTCGGCGACCGCTATCCGGTCCTGATCGTGTCGCCGAGCGGAGCCGAGGTCCTCAAGGGCCAGCGCGAGGTGACGCTGTTCGCCTGGCCCGAGGCGAAGCCCAGCACGCGCCGCGCGCGGCGCGCCAGCGCCGATCCCGAGGACGAGCTCGAAGGGATCGAGGTCGATGCCGGCCTGTTCGAGGCCCTGCGCACCTTCCGCCGCGAGCTGGCGCGCGAGCGCGGCGTGCCGCCCTACCTGGTCTTCAACGACCGCACGCTGAAGGAGCTCGCCGCGCGCAAGCCGCGCGACACGGCCGAGTTCCGCCGCATCAAGGGCGTGGGCGACAAGAAGGCGGCCGAACTCGGCCCGCTGTTCCTCGAGCGCATCGCGGCCCACCTGGAGCTGGCCCAGGAGCGCAGCTGACGTGCCCGTCGACGTCGAGCTGACCTTTCCGCCCTCGCCGAGCGAACCGCCGCTCGGCGACGCGGCGGTCCTGCTGGAACTCGCCGCGCGCAAGCTGCGCGAGCCGCGCGAGCGCCTGGCCCAGGCCAGCGTGCAGCGGGTCAGCTTCGACGCGCGCGTGCGCCACCGTCTGTGGCGCGTGCAGGTGCGCGTCTTCCGGCGCGGCGAGACGCCCCCCCCACCGCTCGCCACGACGCCGCCGCAGCTCGCGCGCCCGCGCGCGGGTGCGCCGCGCGTGGCGGTCGTCGGCAGCGGACCGGCCGGACTCTTCTGTGCGCTCGACCTGCTCGCGGCCGGCCTCGACGTGAGCCTCTACGAGCGCGGGCGCGACGTGCGCGCGCGGCGCCGCTCGCTGCAGGCCGCCAACCGCGGCGCGCCGGTCGAGCGCGACTCGAACTACTGCTTCGGCGAGGGCGGCGCGGGCACCTACTCGGACGGCAAGCTGTACGCGCGCAGCGCGCCGAAGGAGGCCCTGCGCGCGGTCCTCGCCACGCTCGTCGCGCACGGTGCGCCGCCCTCGATCCTCGCCAGCTGGCGCCCGCACGTCGGCTCGAACCGCCTGCCGGACGTGGTCGCGGCCCTGCGCCAGACGCTGCTCGCGGCCGGCGCGCGCGTGCGCTTCCGCTGCCGCGTCGAGGAGCTGCACGTGCGCGCCGAGCACGGCGCGCGCCGCGTCACGGGCCTCAGCGCGCGCGACCTCGAGACGGACGAGGTGCTGCACGAGGAGTGCGCCGCCGTCGTGCTCGCCACGGGTCACAGCGCCTTCGACGCGCTGCTCCTGGCGCAACGCGCCGGCGCGCGCCTCGAGCCCAAGGGTTTCGCGCTCGGCGTGCGCATCGAGCACCGCCAGGACTGGCTCGACGCGCGCCAGTACGGCGGCCTGCGCGAGCGCTGCGAGCTGCCGGCCGCCTTCTACGAGCTCGTGACCCAGGCCGAAGGCCGCGGCGTCTACAGCTTCTGCATGTGCCCGGGCGGCTTCATCGTGCCGGCCACGACCGCGCCCGAGCGCGTGGTCGTGAACGGCATGAGCCTGGCGCGGCGCGATTCGCCCTACGCGAACTCGGGCCTCGTCGTGCAGCTCGAGCCCGAGGACTGGTGCGGTCCGCTCGGCGCGCTCGAGGGCTTCGGCGAGCTGATCGCCCGCGCGCGCGCGCTCGGGGCCGAGCTCGGCCCGCTCGTCTCCGCCGACCTGCCGGACGAGCCGGGCGACGATCCGCTGTTCGGCGTGCGCCTGCAGCTCGCGCTCGAGTTCCTGGCCGCGCGCGCGGGCGGCGGCGCCGGGCGCGCGCCGGTGCAGCGCGCCGACCTGGTCGCCGCGCGCGCGCGCGCGACCGCTCCGGCGCTGCCCACGAGCTACCGTCCGGGCCTGACGCCCGTCGACCTGGGCGAGCTCTTCCCGCCCGCGCTGCACGCGCGCCTCGTCGCCGGCCTCGGCGACTTCGACCGGCGTCTGCCCGGTTTCGCCTCCGAGCACGGCCAGCTGGTGGGCGTCGAGACGCGCACGAGCTCGCCGGTGCGTCTGGCGCGCGATCCGGAGAGTCTGGAGGCCGTGGGCGTCGCCGGGCTCTACCCGGCGGGCGAAGGCGCCGGTTTCGCCGGCGGCATCGTCTCGGCCGCGCTCGATGGCCGACGCGTGGCCGGCGCGCTCGCCGCCCGCCTGGCCTGACGTTCCCGATCCCGGGACGCGCGGGCGCCGGGCAGGCGGAGCCCAAGTCGCCGCCGGCGGCATGACGATCACGAAGGGTCGTGCACGAGGAGGTCCCCACCACGTCCGGCGCTCCCGAGCGCGCGCCCCGCTGGCACCTGCTCTACCTCCTGCTCGCGGCCTTCGACGTCCTGACCGTCTCGGTCGGATTGTTCCTGAGCCACCGCCTGGTCGCCGTGCACACCACCTCACTCGAGGTCGGCCAGGAACTCTCCGAGCTGCGCAGCGCGAGCCGCGCGCTGAACGCACCGGGCAACGACGTGTTCGCCAGCGGCGACGTCGCCGCGGAGCGCGCGCGTCTGGCGCTCGGACGGACGCACTTCGAGCGCGCGCTGGCGCAGGTCCTCACGCTCCTGCCCGGGCATTCCGACGAGCTCGCGCAGGCCCGCGTGGCGAGCGAGCACATGCTGAGCGAGGCCGCGCTGCTCTTCAGCGCCCTCGAGCAGGGCCTGACCTCCACCGCCGGAGCCCACATGGCCGGCATGGACGCGAGTCATGCCGAGCTGCAGACGCTGCTCTCCGGCCTCGAGGCCGAGCTCAACCGGGCGCAGTTCGCCGAGGCCGCCAGCCTGGCGCGCATCGAGAACGGGATCGCCCTGGCGGTCGTGCTGATGGTCGCGGCCGCGCTGTACTACGGCCGACGTCTGCGGCGCGAGCTGCGCGCCTCCGACGCGGAGCGCCGCCGCACGATGGCCGAGCTGGTCGAGGCCAAGGACCAGGCGCTCGACGCGGCGCGCCTGAAGTCGGAGTTCCTGGCCAACATGAGCCACGAGATCCGCACGCCGATGAACGGCGTGATCGGGATGGTCGAGCTGCTGCTCGACACGCCGCTCTCGCGCGAGCAGCGCGACTGCGCCGAGACCGTGCGGCGCTCGGGCGAGGGGCTCCTGACGGTGCTGAACGACATCCTCGACTTCTCGAAGATCGAGGCCGGCAAGCTGCAGTTCGAGGAGCACGAGTTCGACCTGCGCACGACGGTCGAGGAGGCCGTCGAGCTCCTGGCCGAGGCCGCCCACAAGAAGCAGCTCGAGCTCGGCGTGCTGGTCGCGGAGGGCGTGCCGCCCACGCTCGTCGGCGACGGCGGCCGCCTGCGCCAGATCCTCGTCAACCTGGTCGGCAACGCGGTCAAGTTCACCGAGCGCGGCGAGGTCTTCGTCAGCGTGCTCCCCGGCGAGATGCGCGCGGGCGAGAGCGACGGCCGCTGCGAGGTGCGCTTCGAGGTGCGCGACACCGGTATCGGCATCTCACCCGAGGTGCGCGGGCGCCTTTTCCAGTCGTTCTCGCAGGCCGATGGCTCGACCACGCGCCGCTACGGCGGCACGGGCCTCGGTCTCGCGATCTCGCGCCAGCTGGCCGAGCGCATGGGCGGCGCGATCGGCGTCGAGAGCACGCCCGGTCGGGGCAGCACCTTCTGGTTCACGGTGCGTCTCGCGCCCGGCGAGGGGCCGCTCGGCCCGCCCATCCGCTCGGCCGCCCTGCGCGGCCTGCGTGCGCTGTGCGTCGACGACCACGAGACCAACCTGCGCATCCTGCGCCACCAGCTCGGCGTGCTCGGCCTGCGCGTCGATTGCGCCAGCGACGCCGAGAGCGCCCTCGTGCAGCTCGTCTCGGCCGCCGCGCGCGGACAGGCCTTCGACCTCGCCGTGGTCGACCGCATGATGCCCGCCGTCGACGGGCTCGAGCTCGTGCGCCGCATCCGCGCCGACCACGACCTCGCCGGCCTGCGCCTGCTGATGCTGACCTCCTACGACATCAGCGGCGCGCGCGAGGAGTGTCTGGCGGCCGGAGTCGAGGTGTGCCTGACGAAACCCGTGCGCCAGCACACGCTGCACCGCGCCCTGGCCCAGCTGATGGGACGTGCCGCGGGACTCGAGGAGCTGCCCGCGGCCCTGCCCGCGCGCGCCGCGGCCAGCGGCAAGCCGCCCGCGCGTCACGTGCTGCTGGCCGAGGACAATCCCGTGAACCAGGTGGTCGCGCAGCGCATGCTCGCGCGCCTCGGCTGCACGGTCGAGTGCGTGGGCGACGGACGCCGGGCGCTCGAGGCCCTCGCGGCGCGGCGCTTCGATCTCGTGCTGATGGACGTGCAGATGCCCGAGCTCGACGGCTACGAGGCCACGCGCGCCCTGCGTGCGCGCGAACGCTTCGACGGTGGCCGCACGGTGGTCGTGGCCCTGACCGCGAATGCCATGGAGGGCGACCGCGAGCGCGCGCTCGAGAGCGGCATGGACGACCACCTGACGAAGCCGCTCAAGCTCGAGCGCCTGGCCGAGGCGCTCGAGCGCTGGGCGCCCGAGGCGCAGCGTTCCGCCGGCTCAGGCGCGGGCTGACGCCCACGGCCCGAGTGCGGGCCAAGGGCAGCGACAGCAACCGACGCGCCCGCCGGGACTCCCGAAGGTCGTCGCTCAGCGTGAACGCGCGCGCAGGCGCGCGCGCACGGCCTCGAGCTCGCTGCCTCGCCCGGTCGCCTCCAGGAGCGACAGCCACAGCTCCAGCGCCCCCGGCGGCCCGTCGGTCTCGCGCAGCGCGAGCGCGAGCTCGGTCAGGGCCTCGTCCGTGCGTCCCAGATTGTGCAGCGCGACGGCCAGGTTGAGCTGGGCCGGGATGCGCTCGGCCGCAGGGCGCTTCAGGACCTCGCGGTAGGCCTGCGCGGACTCCTCCTGCAGCCCGAGGTCAGCGCAGGCGCGCCCGAGCGCGAACCAGGCCTTGTGGTTGCCCGGATTCTCGCCGACGGCCGCGCGGAAGAGCTCGCGCGCCGCAGCGGGGGCGCGCAGCTCCTCCTGCTGGCGACGGCCCTCCATGTAGGCCGCGTAGGCCCGCACCATGCGGTGCGGACTCGGCTGGGAAGGCGTGTCGAGCGGCTCGGGGTCGAGCTCGCCCTCGCTGCCGACGCCGGCATAGCCGAGGCGCTCGATTTCGCGCTGCAGCTCGTCCACGTGGCCCGTCAGCTCGGCCGGAACGAGGCGCGGCCGGCCGCACAGCTCCGCCAGGGCCGCGCGCAGCGGCTCGGCCTGCGCCGCGGAGGTCGCCAGCAGGTCGCGCGTCTCGCCCGGATCGGCCGCCACATCGTAGAGCTCGGGCGCGCTCGAGTGCACGTACTTCAGGCGCCCGTCGGTGAAGCCCGCCGCCTGGCTCCAGCCGAAGGACTGCACGCCGAAGTAGCTCTCGAAGTACACGCCCGGACCCGGCGCGTCGCCCAGGAGGTCGCGCCCGTCGAGCCCCGCCGCGCGGCCCCAGCCGAGGGCCGCGCGCACCGTCGGCGCGAGGTCCACCTGGCTGACCGCCTCCGTGCGCCGCTCGCCTGCGCGCGCACCGCCCGGCAGACGCAGCAGGAACGGGATCGCGAGCGTGCTGTCGAACACGAAGGCGCCGTGCGTCTCCTCGCCGTGCCGTCCGAGACTCTCGCCGTGGTCGGCCAGGGCGGCGATCAGCGTGTCGTCGAGCCGTCCGCGGCGCTCGAGCTCGGCCAGCACGCGTCCGATGGCCTCGTCCATCGCCGCCACCTCGCCCAGATAGTCGTCGCCACCCGCGCGCGCGCGCGCCGCCGCGGGCGGACGGTACGGGAAGTGCGGATCGTAGAAGTGCAGCCACAGGAAGAACGGCTCGTCGTCGTCGCGCTGCGCCAGCCAGGCGAGCGCGCGCGTGGCGATCTCGTCGGCCGGGCGGCTGGCGGCGAGGTGTTCCTCCACGCGCCCGGGAACCTGCGGCGCATCGTAGAGCTCGAAGCCCTGCTCGAGACCGAAGCCCGGTGCCAGCACCACCGCGGCGACGAAGGCCGCGGTGGCGAGCCCGTACGCCTGCGCATGCTCGGCCAGGGTCGTGGCCTCGGCCGCCAGGGCGCGCTCGCCGTTGCGCCGCAGCGCGTGGCGCGGCGGATAGAGTCCGGTCAGGATCGAGGCGTGGGCCGGCAGGGTGAGCGGCGCCACCGCGCGCGCCGCCTCGAACACGAGCCCCTCGCGCGCCAGGCGATCGAGGTTCGGCGTCAGCCCGGCCGGCGCGCCGTAGGCGCCGAGGGCCGCGGGATTCGTCGTGTCCAGCGTGAGCAGCAACAACGACGGCGGCCGCGGCGCGCGGCTGCAGGCGAGCGGGAGAGCGAGCAGGAACGCGAGGAACGGGAAGCGCACGCCGGTGGATCGGTCGTAAGCCGCGCGGACCTGAATCGGCGGCTCGACGGTCAGCGCCCGATGTAGCCGATGTCGCGCAGCATGTCGAGCGTGGCGGCATCGGGCGCATCGAGCGCAGCCCCCGCGCGCACCTGGCCGGCGCGCTGCTGCTCGAGCAGCGCCTGCAGCAAGGCGACCTCCGCGGGGCGCTCGGCGGCGAGGTCCTCGCGCTCGTCCGGGTCCTGCGTCAGATCGTAGAGCGCGACCTCGCCCGGCGGACCTCCGCCCCAGGCGCGGCCCTCCGGAGCCCAGTGCAGCACGCGCCCACCGAGCGCGATCCCGTACAGCGGATTCCCGCCGCGTCCCTTCCACCAGCCCTGCTCGGTCGAAAAGAAGAGCGGGCCATCGGGCTCGTCGAGCAGATCGCGCGTCGGCCACGCCTCCGGTAGCTCGAGCCCGAGCCGGCGCAGCAGCGTCGCCCCCAGGGCCTGGCACGAGCGCGGGCCCGACACGACCCGTCCGCGCTCGAGCCCCGGGCCGGCCAGGACCAGCGGCACGTGCACGAGCTCGCGGTGCAGCGAGTGTCCGTGCGCGAAGAGTCCGTGCTCGAACAGCTCCTCGCCGTGGTCGCTCGTCACCACCACGATCGTCTCGTCGTCCAGTCCGAGCGCGGCGAGCTGCGCGAGCACGACTCCCAGCCAGTGGTCGGCGCTCCACACGCTGGCGTCGTAGAGGTCGCTGGCCCACTGCCGCTGCTCGGCCGAGACGATCGCATCGGTGCGCGGCCGGCCGTCGCGCTCGAAGCCGTCGCTGCGCAGATCCCACTGCCAGGCCAGCATCTCGTAGGCGTCGAAGGTGCGCGGAACCGCGGGCGCGAAGCGCGCGCGCGCTTCCTCCAGCGGGATGTACGGCGCGTGCGGCTCCATCAGATGCAGGTACAGGAAGAAGCGCTCGCCCCGCCGCGCCGCGAGCCAGTCGAGCGCCGGCGGCACGACCAGCTCGGCGCGCCGCAGGAAACCCTCGCGGCTCGCATCGAAGAGCTCGAACCCCTGGTCGAACTGCTTCTCCGGCACGATCAGCGGGCTGCCCGAGAAGGCCGCCGTGGTGAAGCCCGCGCGCTGCAGCCCCTCGGCCAGGGTCTCGAGCGCGAGCGGCAGGAACGAGCGCACCGCGTCCACCACGCCGTGTTCCTCGGGCAAGAAGCCCGTGAACAGCGTGGCCACCGAGGGCCAGGTCCAGCTGGCACTGGAGCGGGCGGCGTCGAAGCGCGTGCCACGCGCGGCCAGGGCCTCGAGCTCGGGCGTCGTCGCGCGCCCGTAGCCGTGCAGCGAGGTGCGATCGGCGCGCAGCGTGTCGAGCAGCACGAAGACGAGGTTCGGCGTCGTCGGCGAGGAGCGCGCGCGGGTGCGCTCGGCGTGGCGCTCGAGCCGCAGCGCGCCGAAACCCACGCGCAGCGCGTCGGGCGGCACGACCTCGCGCCCCGCGGCGTCGAGCAGGCGGGTCGCGAGCTCGAGCGTCGTGGCCCCCGCGAGCTCGAGCCCCGCGCCCGCGCCGAGCTCGAGCCAGTGCGCCGCGCCCGCCAGCGGGAGCTCGAACTCGAGCGGCGCACGCGCGTCGAGGCGGAGCTCGAAGCGCACGCGATGGCCGGGATAGCGCGCGGCCGCGGCCTCCTCCATCGAATGGTCGACGCCGAGCCCGCCGGCCAGCCACAGGTCGTGCGTGTCGCCGAGCTCGAAGCGCAGCGCGCCCGGTGGCGGCAGCACGAGGCCGGGACGGCCGGAGCCGGCCGGATCGACCGCGCGCGAGGGCGCGATCAGTCCCGGCCCGGGCGCCCCGCTCGCGTGCTGGCGCAGGATCTCGCCGGGCTCGTGGGCGAGCTCGCGCAGCGTCGTGTGCAGGCGGATCGGCCGCGCGGCGCGCGCCGGCACGAACTGCGGCGCAGCGAGGAGCAGCACGAGCAGCCCGAGGGCCGGCCCGGGCGCGAGGCGCGCGCGCAGCCGCGCGCAGGCGCCCGGCAGGAAGAGCAGGCCCGCGAGGCCGAGCGCGGCGAGCGCGAGCAGGCTCCAGGCGAGGCGCCCGAGGCCCGTGTCGAGCGCGACCGCGCGCGAGGGATCGCCGCCGAGCCAGCCGGAGACGTAGGCCGCGACGAGCGTCGCCGCGGGCACGGCCCGCAGCGCAGCGGGCACGCGCCAGCGGCCCAGGCCCGCGAGGACGAGACCGAGCACGAGCGCGAGCAGGAACTCGGTGACGCGCGCCGCGCGCAGGCGCTCGCCGGCCTGGGCCAGGTCGCCGTGGTGCGCGAGCTCGAGCGCCAGCGACAGCGCGCCCCGCAGCGCGAGACACGCCAGCGCGCCCCACAGCGCCACGCCCGGACCGAGTCGGTCCGCGTGTCCGTCGGCGGGCGCTTTCAGCGTGCCTCCCGGGCCACGTGCGCCAGCCAGGCGCGCTCGAGCGGTTTCCACTCGACGTCGAGGCACTTTCCGAGCTCGGTGGTCGAACCGCGCCCGGCATACACGAGGCGCAGCCAGGCGAAGAAGCCCGCGCGGTGGCGCCCCTCCTCGCCGTGCAGCAGGAAGTGCACGAGCGTGTAGCTCTGCGCGTACTTCAGGAGCCGGTCGCCGCCGGCCTGGAAGTCGGTGGACGAGAAGGCGAGCACGCGCTTCAGGTCGTGCGCGTCCGCGCTCTGCTGCTGCAGGAGGAAGTGGCGCGTGCAGGAGAGCCCCGCCTGGAAGGCGAGCGGCGGGCCGCCGACGATGCCGGTCGCCACGTACTCCGCCAGGCCCTCGTTGACCCACGGCGGTATCTCGCCCTGCGCGCCGCGCTCGCGGAAAGCCGTCACCGAGAGCAGCTGGTGCGTCGCCTCGTGCGTCCAGGTCAGGGGCTCGAGGCCCGTCGAGGCATCGACCACGACCGTGTCCGTGTCGGGGTCGTAGCGCCCGACCTCGCCGCCGCTCTCCGGGTAGGAAGCGCGGTCCGCGTGCACGTGGAAACGCATCGGCGTGCACACCTCGCGCAGCGCGAGCTCGGGCCCGAGGAGCGCGAAGAAGGCCGCGTAGAGGCGCTCCAGCTCGAGCGCGAGGTCGAGCGTCTCGCCCAGCGGCAGGTTCGTGCAGAGCTCGTAGTGCAGGCTGCCGAAGGTCCAGGCCGAGCCCCAGTCGCGCGCCAGGACGAGGCGCTCCTCGGGCGTGACCTGCCGTCCGCCCACGGGCACCACGAAGCGCCCGCCGCGCCGGCGGTGCCCGAGCGCCTCGTGCGCCGCCACGCAGGTCGGGTCGACGAGCAGCATGCGCCAGCGCAGCGCCGCGGCCTCGCCCGGGAGGCCGTACTCGTCGGCACGCGCGGCCAGGAGCTCGAGTTCGTCGAGGCGCCCGAGCCGCGAAGGACGCGCGTCCTCGAGCAGCGCCGCCAGACCGTCGCGCACGCTCTCGGTGCGCTCGACCGTGGCGCGCGCGAGCTCCTGGTCACGGCCCGAGCGGCGCAGCACGACACGCTCCCCGTCGACGAGCAGGATGCGCCCGCGCAGCTCCTTCCCGCCCTTCAGCACGACGCGGTCGCGCTCGTCGCCGCCCAGCGCCAGGGCGAGGCAGAGGAGCCACGCAGCGCGCACCGCGCTACTCGCGCACCATGCCACCGAAGCCCTGCTTCTGCAGGGCCGAGATCAGCGCGCCGGGCTCGACCTCGCCCTGCACGAGCACGGTGGCGGTGCGGGCGTCGTAGTCGATCGTGGCTTCCTGCACGCCCGCGACCGACTCGAGCGCCGCCTCGACGCGCGGCGGGCAGTTGACCGCGCAGGTCATGCCGCCGATCGAGAGCACGACCGTGCGCACCTCGGGGGCGGCCGGGCCGCTGGCGCGACAGGAGAGGAGCAGGAGACCGAGCAGGAGGGCGGGTGCGGACTTCATGTTCGGTGGGCGGCGTGGTCGGGGCGACGTTACCTTCGGTCGTCCGGGGCGACAACCGTGGCAAAAAAGCGCCTCACGGGGCCGCCAGGGCGCGCTCGACGATCTCGCCCGTGTCCTTCGAGAGGCCCGGATGACGCTGGATGCGCTCGAGCTCGGCGCGCATGGCCTCGCGCCGCACCGGCTGGTGGCGGCGCCAGGGATTGAAGGCCGAGACGAGGCGCGCGGCGAGCTGCGGATTCAAGGCGTCGACCTCGAGCACCTTGCCGGCCACGAAGGCGTAGGCGCGCCCGTCGCGCGCGTGGAAGCGCGCCGGATTCCCGTGCGCAAAGGCCCCCAGCAGGGCGCGTGCGCGGTTCGGGTTGCGCAGCGTGAAGTCGGGATGCTGGGCCAGGGCGATCACGCGCTCGAGGGTCGCCTCCTGGGGCGCCAGGGCCTGCAGGCGGAACCACTTGTCGAGCACCAGCGGGTCGTGCTTCCAGCGCCGGTAGAAGGCGTCGAGGGCGAGCTCGCGTTCGCGGCAGTCGAGGCCGGAGAGGGCCGCGAGGGCCGCCTCGGAGTCGGTCATGTTGCGCGCGCGCTCGAACTGCTGCCAGGCCAGCGCGGTCGTGGCCGGCTCCTCGAGGCTCGCGAGGTAGGCGAGCGCGCGGTTCTTCAGGCGCCGGCCATCGATCGAGGAGGCCTCGATGTCGTTCGGAAGACCCGCGGAGAGCGTGCGCCAGGTCGCGAGCCAGCGCTCGCGGTGCGCGCGCGCGAGCTCGCGCACGAGGAAGCGCCGGGCCACGCAGAGCGCCTCGGGGTCGATCACCTCGAGCTCCTGGGCCAGCGTCAGCTCGTCGGGCAAGGTCAGCGCGAGCGCCCGGAAGGAGCCGTCGAGCGTCTCGTCCGCGAGCACGCGCCCGAAGGCCGCCAGCACGCCGGCCGGCACCTCGAGCGTCTCGCCGCGGCCGTGACGCGCGGCGAGGCCGAGCAGCACGCCCTTGGCGAGCTCCTGGCCCGCGTCCCAGCGCTGGAACGGGTCCGTGTCGTGCGCCATCAGGAAGGCGATCTCCTCCTGCGCGCGCGCCACGCGCAGCTTGACCGGGGCCGAGAAGTCGCGCAGCAGGGAGGGCACGGGCCGCACCGGCACGTCGACGAAGCGGAAGGTGCGCTCGCGCTCGGTCAGCTCGAGCACGCGCTCGGTGGCGGTGTGCTCCTTCAGCTCGCCGGCCAGGCGCAGCGCGAGCTCGCGTCCGTCCGGCCCGAGCAGGGCGACGCGCACGGGCAGGTGCAGCGGCGGCGCCTCCTCGCCCGCGCGCGGCGCGAGCTGGCGCAGGGTCAGGTCGTACAGGCGCCCGCCCTCGTCGTAGCCGCCGCTCGCCTCGAGGATCGGCGTGCCGCTCTGCGTGTACCAGCGCTCGAACTGGGCCAGATCGACGCCGTTCGCGTCGGCCAGCGCCGCGCGGAAGTCGTCGCAGGTCACGGCCGCGCCGTCGTGGCGCTCGAAGTAGAGGTCCATCCCGCGCCGGAAGCCGTCGGTGCCGAGCAGCGTCGCGTACAGACGCACGACCTCGGCGCCCTTCTCGTACACCGTGGCGGTGTAGAAGTTGTCCATCGAGACGTAGCTCTCGGGCCGGATCGGGTGGCTCATCGGCCCGGCGTCCTCGGCGAACTGCGCCGCGCGCAGCTTGCGCACCTCGTCGATGCGCTTGACCGCGCGCGAGCCCATGTCGGCCGAGAACTCCTGATCGCGGTAGACGGTCAGGCCCTCCTTGAGCGTGAGCTGGAACCAGTCGCGGCAGGTGACACGGTTGCCGGTCCAGTTGTGGAAGTACTCGTGCGCGACGACGCCCTCGATCGCCTGGTAGTCGTCGTCCGTGGCGCTCTCGAGCTCGGCCAGGACGTACTTCGAGTTGAAGACGTTCAGGCCCTTGTTCTCCATCGCCCCCATGTTGAAGTCGTCGACCGCGACGATCTGGTAGACGTCGAGGTCGTACTCGCGCCCGAAGCGCTCCTCGTCCCAGCGCATCGCCCTGTGCAGCGAGCGCAGCGCGTGGGCGCACTTCGCCTGGTTGCGCGCCTCGACCCAGACCTCGAGCGCGACGCGTCGGCCCGAGCGCGTGACGAACTCGCCGCGCTGGCACACGAGGTCGCCGGCGACGAGCGCGAACAGGTAGCACGGCTTCTTGAAGGGGTCCTCGTAGCGCACGAAGTGGCGCCCGCCCTCGAGCGGCCCGCTCTCGACACGGTTGCCGTTCGAGAGCAGCACCGGACAGCGCGCGCGCTCGGCCTCGATGCGCACCGAGTAGCGCGCCATCACGTCGGGCCGGTCGGGGAAGTAGGTGATGCGGCGGAAGCCGTGGGCCTCGCACTGCGTGCAGAAGATGCCGTTCGACTGGTACAGGCCCGTGAGGCGCGTGTTGGCGCGCGGATCGAGCTCGACCTCGGTCTCGAGCTCGAAGCGGTCGGGCACCTCGGGCACGCTCAGCGCGTCCTCGGTGACCTCGAACTCCCCCACCACGAGATCGCTCTTGTTGAGGCGCAGGGCGTGCAGCTCGAGCCCCTCGCCGTTCAGGACCAGCGGGCGGCGCCCGGGGTTCACGGCCTCGTTGCGCCGGCCCGTCAGGCGCGCCTGCACGCGCGTGCGCTCGCGGCCGAGCACGAAGGTCAGCTCGACCCGCTCGATCCAGTGGTCGGGCGGGCGGTAGGCGAGGCGCTGGATGGCCTGGGGCGGCGAGCTCGTTCCCGGGGACAAGGGCCCACAGGATCCGGAAAGTCGGAGCGCGGGGCAAACGGCGCGGCCCGAAAGGCGGGGCCCGGTCGGGGCCGGAGGGACCCGCGCAAGTCCTTGTTCGGGGCGCGTTTGTGTCCGGAAGAGCGGGCCGGAGGCTGCGCCGGGGCGCGCGTCCTGGGCCGCCCCGGCGAATCTGATATCATCCCGATATCTCGCCGCCCCCGCCCCGCCTCCCCGGAGCCCTCCCATGTCCCTGCTTGCCCCGTTCCTCCTGTCGGTCTGCCCGGCCCCCGTCCAGGCCCCCGCGGACCTCGCCGCGCGCCTCGAGGCCTTCGTGCTCGAGCTCGAGCGGGCCCGCAACGAGACGCACGCGGCCGGCCTGTCGCTCGCGCTCGTGCTCGACGACGAGGTCGTGCTCACGCGCGGCCTCGGCCTCGCCGACGTCGCACAGGGTCGCGCGGCAGCGCCCGAGACGCTCTACGCGATCGGCTCGACCACCAAGGCCTTCACGGCGACGCTGCTCACCGAGCTCGCGGCCGATCAGGGCTTCTCGCTCGAGGATCCGGTGGTCGAGCACCTCGCCTGGTTCGATCCGCGCGTCCAGGGCAAGCGGAAGGCCAACCTGATCGACCTGCTCAGCCACCGCACGGGCTTCGTGCGCATGGACGTGCTGTGGTACGGCGGCAAGGCGACGCGCGAGGAGGTCCTGCGCACGGCGCTCGGAGCCGAGCCGCTGGTCAAGCTCGGTGAAGCCTTCCACTACAACAACGTGATGTACCTCGCGGCCGGTGAGGTCTGCGCGGAGGTCGGCGGGAAGAGCTGGGAGGAGCAGATCACGCAGCGCTTCCTCGTGCCGCTCGGCATGAGCTCGACCACGCTGAGCGTGAGCGAGGCCCAGCAGGACGCGCGCCTCGCGCTCGGCTACAACTGGGATGCAGAGAAGAAGACCTTCGTGCACGCGCCGATGCGCGACCTCTCGGCCATCGCGCCCGCGGGCTCGATCAACTCGAACGTGCTCGATCTCGCGCGCTGGGTGCGCTGCCAGCTCGCGCTGGGCGAGCTCGACGGAAAGCGCATCGTGCGGCGCGAGACGATCGAGCGCACCTGGCAGCGGGAGAGCACGATGGAGCCCTCCACGGACTACGGGCTCGGCTGGATGCTGACGCACTGGCGCGGCGAGCGCGCCGTCTGGCACGGCGGCAACATCGACGGCTTCACGGCCGCGGTGTGGCTCCTACCGGAGCGCAAGGCCGGCCTGGCCCTGCTCGTCAACGCGACCGCCTCACCGCTCGCCAACCGGGTGGGACCGCTGGTGTTCGACGCGCTCTTCCCCGCGCCCGCGCTGACCGCCACGACCCCGTCCGCCCCCGCGCCGGAGGCCGCACCCGAGAAAGACCTCGCGCGCTTCACCGGCAAGTACGTCGCGAACTACTTCACCTTCCACGACGCGCGCTTCACGGTCAGCGTCCAGGACGGCAAGCTCGCGGTCGACGTCCCGGGCCAGATGAACTTCGAGCTGCGCCCGCCCGACGCGAAGGGCCTGCGCCCGTTCGCGCTCGTGCCGAACGAGCTGCAGGCCTCCTTCGAGGAGCGCGACGGAGAGGTCGTCGCACTGCGCCTGCACCAGGGCGGACTGCTGTTCGAGTGCCCGCGCGAGGGCTGGGTCGCGCCGCTCGAGGTCGATCCCGCGCAGTGCGAGCCCTTCCTCGGCCGCTACGCCGACCCGCTCTCGAAGAAGACCTTCGAGGTCGTGATCGCCCAGGGGCGCCTCGCCTGCGACTACCCCGGGCAGATGGTCTACGGGCTCCATCCGCCCGACGAGAACGACCAGTGGGTGTTCCGCGCCACGCCGCGCATGGCGCTCGAGTTCGTGCTCGACGCCGACGACCGCGCCGAGGCCGTCGTGTTCCACGAGAAAGGCACGCAGCGCACGTGCGAGCGCGTCGAGGACGGCCCGGTGTTGCCGAGCGTCGACGAGCTGATGGCGCTGCGCAAGGCCGAGGCCTTCGAGCGCCGCCTGGCCGAGCTCGCGCCCTGCCGCCTGGTGACGAAGCTCGCCCTCGTGAACTGCGGCATCCGCGGCACGGTGACGCTCACCTTCGACGCCGGTACGCGCTTCGTCGACCACACCGACCTCTCGCCCTTCGTCGAGTCACTCACCGTCTCGCAGGGCGACGCGACGCGCACGACGACGACGCTCTCCCCCGCAGGCATCGATCTGACCGGCAAGAACCACCTGCAGGCCCTGCTCGCGCACCCCGCGACGCTGTTCGGCGACTGGCGCACGCGCTTCGACACGGTGAAGGTGCTGCGCACCGGCAGCGAGGCCGGGAAGACCTTCGTCACCGTGCGCCTCTCGAAGGGCGACGCGCCGCCGGTCGAGGTCGACGTCGAGCTCGCGACCGGCGACTTCCTCACCGTGCGTGTCCAGGAGCTCGTCGACGGCGCCGGCACGCTGGCGAAGACGATGAACTTCGAAAGCTGGCAGGACTTCGACGGCCTGCGCCTGCCCCTGCGCGGCAACTACGAGGACCTGACCAACGGCCGCATCGTGGCCGAGACCGCCAGCCTCGAGTCCCACGTCACCTTCCCCTGACCGCTCGCGCGACGCCCCGCGCAGGCTCCGCGGACGCGGGCCTCACGGCACCTCCAGCGCCGCGAGGCGCGCGGGATCGGCGCCCAGCGTGCGGGCGCGGGCGCAGGCCGCGCGGGCGCGCATCTCGGCCGAGTCGGCCTCGCGCGCGAGTTGCAGAGTCCGGCACAGGCGCGCGCGTTCGTGCTCGAGCGCGGCGCGGTCGAGCTCGGCCTCGGCGAGTTCGGGTGCGATCGTGAGGCACAGCCCGAGGCTCTCGGCTGCGCGCGCCAGGGCCGCGAGGGCCTCGGCGCTGCGCCCCTCGCGCTCGAGGCGCGCGGCCTGACGCAGCTCGCCGAGCGCGCGCTGGCCGTAGGCCGCGGCCGTGCTCTTCTGCCGCGCGAGGCGCGCGTCCCAGTCCGTGAAGCGCGCCGTGAAGCCCTCGATCGCGACGAGCCCGTCCGCACTGCGCAGGTGCTGACGCACGGCCTGCGCAAGCTCGGCCTCCGGCGTCGCGCTCTCCGGAACCGCCGCGTAGGCCGGCGCGAGGCCGCGCGCGAAGTCCACGGCGGCCATGGCCTGGCGGAAGGCCTCGTCGGGATCGCCCTGGGCGAGCGCCAGCGCCGCCAGGGCCGGCGGCGAGGCGGCGCGCGGGGCCACGCGCACGAGCTCGGCGTAGCGTGCCTCGGCCTCGGCCAGGCGGCCCTCGAGGCGCAGGAGCTCGGCCTCGGCGCGGCGCACGTCGAGCGTGCGCAGCACGGCCGCGTGCGTGCGCGCGACCTCGAGCTCGGCGCGCGCGCGCGTGGCGAGCGCCGCCACCGCCGGCGTGTCCCCCTCGACGGTCCGCTGCCGCGCCTCGGCGCGCGCGAGCACGAGGCCGAGCGCGAGCCGCGCGCGCGCGTTCCCGGGCTCCTCGACGCGCACGCGCTCGAGCTCCACGCGCGCCTCGTCGTCGCGCCCGAGCGCGGCCAGGAGCTCGCCGAGCGCGGTGCGGATCTGCCCCGCGTCCGGATGCCGCGCCAGGAACTCGCGACAGCGCACCAGGCCCTGCTCGAGCGCCGCCGCCTCGCTGGCCGGAACCTCCTCGCGCCCGGCGAAGGCCGCGTTCTCGGAGAGGAGCTCGAGCTCGGCCGCGAGGCCCAGGGCCTCGTTCGTGAGCCCGAAGGCGCGCCGCGTGGCGAGGTTCCACGCCAGCGCCGCAGCGGCCACGAGCGCGACGAGCACGCCGGCCGCGACCCACGCGCGGTGGCGCCGCCCCCACTTCGCGAGCCGGTAGGCGAGCCCGGGCGCGCGCGCCACGACCGGCCGACCGGCGAGCCAGTTCTCGAGGTCGTCGGCCAGCGCCGCGGCGCTCGGATAACGGCGCGCCTTGTCCTTCTCGAGGCAGCGCTGCACGACGAGCGCGAGGTCGCGCGGCACGTACGGCGCGAGCCGGGCGAGCGGCGGCGGCTCGTCCTCGACCACCGCGCGCAGGAGCGCGACGACGTCCGCGCCGACGAACGGCGGCCGGCCCGCGCACAGGTGGTAGAGCGTCGCGCCGAGCCCGTACACGTCCGAGCGCGCGTCGACCTCGCGCGCGAGCCCGGCGGCCTGCTCGGGCGGCATGTAGCCCGGCGTGCCGAGCACGCGGCCCGAGAGCGAGCGCGAGCCCGGCGCGGCGAGCTCCTGCGCCAGCCCGAAGTCGGTCACGAACACGCGCCCGGCGGAGACGAGCAGGTTGTGCGGCTTCAGGTCGCGGTGGACGAGCCCCTGCTCGTGGGCGTGCTGCACCGCGCGCGCCGCGTCGCGCAGCAAGGTCACGCGCACGCGCAGCGGGGCGTCCGTGACCTCGGCCAGCGAGCCGCCCTCGACGAGCTGCATCACCAGCGCGTCCGGATACGCGTCGTACACGGCGGCGATGTGCGGGTGGTCGAGGCGTGCGGCCGCGCGCGCCTCGCGCAGCACCGCCTCGGCGAGCCCCGGCCCGAGCCCGGCCGCGAAGCTCAGCCGTTTCAAGGCCACGCGCCGGCCGAGGGCCGTGTCCTCGGCCTCGTAGACGATGCCCATGCCGCCGCGCCCGAGCTCGCGCAGGAGGCGATAGCGGCCGTGGAGGAGCTCGCCCTCCGCCCCGGCGAGCTCGCGCGCGTCGGCCAGCAGGCGCCGGCGGGCCTCGGGCGGAAGCTCCGTCACGCGCGCTCCTCCGTCACGAGCCAGGCGAGCTCGTCGCCGAGCTCGCCCGGATCGCCGACCGTGTCGAGCACGAGCGCGCGCAGCGTCTCGCGGAAGGCCTTCTTCGCGCGCTGCAGACCGTTCGAGACGTCGGTGAGCGAGCGCCCGTGGCGCGCGGCCAGCGTGCGGTGGTCGGGCTCGGGCCCCGCGGCGAGGTAGTAGTCGCGGAACAGCGCGAACTGCCACGCGCGCCCGCCGGCCGCGAGCTCCTGCTCGAGGCGCGCGAAGGCCGCCTGCACGAGCTCGGCGCGCCAGGCGGCGTCGAGCGCGGCCTCGGGCGTCGGCGTGCGCGCATCGAGCGGCTCGGGCGCGGCCTCGGCGTCGAGCGAGCCCGTCACGCCCGCGCCGCGCTTCGCCGCACGCTCCTTGCGCAGCTCGTCGCTGGCGAAGTTCCGCAGCGCGACCTTCAGGAAGCCCCGGAAGCGGCCGCGCTCGGGCGCGGCCTTCGCCAGCCAGTCCGAGGCGAGCATCCAGGCCACGAACTCCTGGAAGAGCTCGTGCGCACGCTCGCGCGGAAGGCGCAGCGCGGCCACGAGGTAGGCCTCGGCCGGACCCTGGTAGCGGCGCACCAGCGCATCCAGCGCGGCCGCGCGCGCCGAGCCGCGCGCGCCGCCGCGGCGCACCTCGGACCACAGGGTCGTGGGGAAGATTCGCTCGTCCACGCGATGGGCGCGCGCGCCGGATCCGTACCGAAGGTGGACGGTCCGACGCGGGCCGCGCCTAACATACCTGCCGAATCGAGATGCCGACCATGACGCTCCCCTCCCTGCTCGCCCTGACGCTGCTCCAGACGCCCCTCCCCGACGCCACCGAGCTGCTCGACCGGCGCGAGGAGAAGCTCGGTCCGCTGGCCACGCGCCTCGGCCCACGCGGCCTGGTCATCACCGGAGCGATGACCCTGCCCGGCGGCCCCGACGGCGCCACCTTCGAGGAGCTGCACCGCGTCGCCCCCGGCGAGGAGCGCGTGCGCTTCTCGCTGACGATGGGCACGTGGGGCACGACCTCGCAGGGCACCGACGGAACGGTGAGCTGGACGACCGACCCCGCCTTCGGCGTCGCGGTCCAGGCCGGCCCCGAGCAGATGCCCGTGCGGCGCGTGTGGGCCATCCAGCGCAGCGCGCCCTGGCGCACGCTCTACCGCGCGGCGCGCACGCTGGGCGAGGTCGAGCGCGACGGCCGGAAGCTCGTCGAGCTCGAGCTCACGCCGCCCGAGGGCAAGAGCGAGCGCTGGTACGTCGACGCCGCCACGCTCGAGCTCGCGCGCATCGCCGTCGTGTACCCGAACCCGACCGGCGGGATCCTGCCGATGGAGTGGACGCTCGGCGACTGGAAGGCGGTCGACGGAATCCTCTACCCCCACACGCGCGGCCAGGTGCTGCAGATGGGGCCCGCCGGCCCGGACGGCGCGCCGCCGCCGACCACGACCTTCACCTACGAGTGCCGCTCGATACGGCACGAGACGCTCGACGCGGTGCGCCTCGCGCCCTCGCCCGAGGTCGCAGCCGCGCTGGCCGATCCCGCGCGGCGCGCACCGGCTCCATCCGCGGACGCGAACGTCTGCGCGCTCGAGACGACGGAGAAGGTGCACACCGCGACGATCCGCGTCACCTGTGCGGCCGACAAGGTCAGCGCGACGCTGGCCTCGATCCTGCCCGAGGTCGGCCAGGTGATCCAGGCGCAGGGCGCGCGCATGAAGAGCCCGCCCTTCTCGCGCTACCACTGGATCGACACCGAGGCGAAGACGATCGAGCTCGAGGCCGGCATCGCGGTCGCCGAGCCGATCCGGACCACGGGTCGCGTCCAGGCCAGCGAGCTGCCGGCCGGCCGGGCCGCGATGACCTGGCACGTCGGCTCCTACCACGAGCTGCAGAAGAGCTACGACCGCCTCGAGGCCTGGATGAAGGCCCAGGAGCTCGCCCCCGCCGGCGGCTTCTGGGAGATCTACTGGACCGATCCGGGGCTCGAGCCCGACCCCTCGAGCTGGCGCACGCAGATCTTCTGGCCGGTCGAATGAAACCCGCGCGGCCTTGACGACGTCAAGGGAGCGGTGGGAGGCTCTCCCCCGCCGCTCCGCCATGATCCGCACCGTCACCTTCGTCGCGACCGATACGCAGGACGATTTCCTGGCCTCCTTCTGGCTGGACGAGACCGGCAGCCGCCACGTGACGGTCATCCGCTCGACCGAGGACGACGACGACGTGCCGCGCCTCTACACGCACGAGGAGCCGCAGCCCGAGCTCGATCGCCTGCTCGCGGCCGAGGTCGACGGCACGCGCGTGTGGCTCAAGTCCGAGTTGCGCGAGTACACGCTCGAGTGCAAGCGCGCCGAGAACCCCGACCTCACCGACGTGCGCGACGCCCTGCGGCGTATGAACTGGGACGGGAAGATCGACCTGATGCTGCGCCGCGGTCCGCGCAAGAAAAAGTAGCGCGCTTCAGACGTCGTGCAGGCGGCGCAGCGCGTCGCGGAAGCGTGCTCCGGCCTCGGCGTAGGCGCGCACGCCCTCGGGCTCCGGCACGAGCGGCGCTCCGACCGTGCGCACGCAGGCCTCGACCAGCGGCTGGAGCGCGCCGCCGCGCTCGACCCAGGCGGCCTGCAGCGCCGCACCGAGGGCGCCCGACTCGTCCTCGGCCAGGCGCTCGAGCTCGGCCCCGAGCACGTCGCACAGGATGCGCGCCCACAGCGCGTTCTTCGCGCCGCCGCCGACCACGCGCACGCGCGTGCACGGGAGCCCGAGCGCGCGCAGGCGCTCGAGCCCGAGCGCGAGGTTCAGGGCGACGCCCTCGAGCGCCGCGCGGAAGAGGTGCCCCGCTGTCAGACGCCCCGGGCGCAGGCCGAGCAGCGTGCCGCTCGCCTCGGGCAGGTCGGGCACGCGCTCGCCCGCGAGGTACGGCAGGAGGACGAGCCCGTCCGCGCCGCGCGGCACCGCCTCGGCCGCGCGCGTCAGGCTCTCCAGCGTCTCGCCCGGGAAGAGCCGCGCGACCTCGTGCAGGACGCCGGTCGCGTTCATCACGCACAGGAGCGGCAGGTAGCCGCCGGTCGAGTCGCAGAAGGGCGCGATCAGCCCAGCCGGATCGAGCACGACCGTGCGCGAGTAAGCGAAGACCGTGGCCGAGGTCCCGAGCGAGAGCGTGGCCACGCCGGGTTGCGTGGCGCCGCTGCCTATCGCCGCGCACATGTTGTCGCCCCCGCCCGGCGCGACCGCGATCCCGGCCGGCAGCCCGAGCTCGCGCGCCGCGGCGTCCGCGAGGCGCCCCATGGGCCGATCGGCCGGCACGAGCCTCGGCAGCTTCGCCTCGAGCCCGGGATCGAGCGCGTAGCAGGCGCGCGCGTCGAAGCGCCGCGTGGCCGGATCGAGGAGCGCCGTGCCCGAGGCATCGCCGGCCTCCATGGCGAGCTCGCCCGTCAGGCGGTAGTTGAGCCAGTCGTGTGGCAGGAGCACGTGCGCGAGGCGCGCGAAGTGCGCCGGCTCGTGGCGCTTCAGCCACAGGATCTTCGAGGCCGTGAAGCCGGCCGGGACGTGGCGCAGGAAGAGCCGCGAGAGCTCGCGCGCCTCGGGGGCCGTCTCGGTGTCGCACCACAGCTTCGCCGCGCGGATCACGCGCCCCTCGCCGTCGAGCGGCACGAAGCCGTGCTGCTGGCCCGAGACGCCCACCGCGCGCACGCGCGCGAGGTCGAGCGCGCGCCCGAGCTCGGCCAGGCACCCGCGCACGGCCTCCCACCAGGTCGCGGGATCCTGCTCGGCCGCACCGGGCGCGAGGCCCTCGATCAGGCCGTAGGCGCGCGCCGCGCGCGCGACCACGCGGCCCTGCTCCACGTCCAGGAGCAGCGCCTTCGTGCCCTGCGTGCCCACGTCGAGTCCGAGGTACAGGCCGCCCGTCACGCGCACGCTCCGTCGGTCGAAGTTTTGTTGCTCCGCATTCCTTGCCGCGCGGAAGAGTTCGCTCGGCCGCGACTTCCTGCGCGCTCGGCATCTTACCGGGCTCGTATCGAGGACACGTCACTTACCCCGTCCCTCTCCGCCGTCATCCAGCGCGCCGGACGGCGCGGCCGAAAGCTCGCGGCGTTCCAGAGTCCGAGCCGGGCCACGCCCGACTCAAAACCAGAAGGACCGACGAGATGGGGAAGAAGAAGGAGAAGAAGAAGGACGCCGAGACCTCCGAACCGAAGGGCGCGCTGCCCTCGGCCGAGTACCCGGTGTTCGAGGAGGAGCAGGTACCCTTCGCGACCGGCGCGCAGTTCGCCGAGGCCGAGTTCGTCGACAATCCCGAGCCGCGCTGCCCGTGCGTGCTCCTGCTCGACACCTCGACCTCGATGAAAGGCAAGCCGATCGAGGAGCTCAACGCGGGCCTCGCGGCCTTCAAGGACGAGCTCCTGAAGGACGAGCTGGCCGCGAAGCGCGTCGAGCTCGCGGTCGTGGCCTTCGGGCCGGTGCGGATCGAGGCGGACTTCCAGACGCCCGACCAGTTCACGCCGCCGGCGCTGAAGGCCGAGGGCCACACGCCGATGGGCGAGGCGATCGAGCGCGCGCTCGAGCTGATCGAGGAGCGCAAGGCGACCTACCGCACGAACGGGGTCAACTACTACCGTCCGTGGGTCTTCCTGGTGACCGACGGCGCGCCCACCGATCCGTGGGAGAAGGCCGCGAAGGCCGTGCAGAAAGGCGAGCAGGAGGGGCGCTTCGCGTTCTTCCCGGTCGGCGTGCAGCAGGCCAACCTCGAGGTGCTGGCCAAGTTCGGCACGAAGCAGCCGCTGAAGCTCGACGGACTGAAGTTCCACGAGCTCTTCACCTGGCTGTCGCGCTCGCTGTCGAAGGTCTCGCAGTCGCAGCTCGGCACCGAGGTGGCGCTCCCGGCCCCGAGCGGCTGGACGAGCGTGTGAGCCCGGGCTCCTGCACGGAGCCCTCCTGGAGCTACGTGTCCGCTTCGGTCGCGGGCTCGTCCCACGACCGGAGCGGCACGCCCTGCCAGGACAGCTCGGCCTGCGCCCTGCTCGAGCACGCACAGGGCCCCCATCTCGTCGCCGTCGCCTGCGACGGCGCGGGCAGCGCGCGTCTCTCGCACCTCGGTGCGCGCCTCGCCTGCGCCCTGGCCGTCGACCACGCGCGCGCCTTCCTCGCGCCCGGCCGCACGCTCGAGCATTTCGAGCGCGCGCACGCGGAAGAGCTCGTGGCCGCGCTGGCCCTGCGCCTGCGGCGTACCGCGCGGCAGGCCGACGTGCGCCCGCACGAGCTCGCCTGCACCTTCCTCTTCGCGCTGCTCGGACCCGAGGCCGCCGTGTTCGTGCAGCTCGGCGACGGCGCCATCGTGGCCGCGGCCGCCGACGCACCGCCGCAGACCTACCGCTGCGTCTTCTGGCCGCAGCGCGGCGAGTACGCCAACGAGACGCGCTTCGTGAGCGAGGCCGACGCGCTCGACGGGCTGTGCTTCGCGCGCGAGATCGGCTGCGTGCGCGAGCTCGCGCTCTTCACCGACGGCCTGCAGGCGCTCGTGCTCGACGAGCGCACGCGCGCGGCCCACGCGCGCTTCTTCGCGCCGATGTTCGCGGCCCTGCCCAGCACCCGGCCCGGGCCCGACGCACCGCACGCCCGGGACCTGGCCGCCTGGCTCGGCTCGCCGCGCGTGCGCGCGCGCACCGACGACGACACGACGCTCGTGCTCGCACGGCGCGTGCAGCCCGAGCCGGCCGCAGCGCTGCCCGTCCCGCCCCGCCCGCGCGTGGAGCGACCGGTATGACGCAGCGCTTCTTCGATCGCGCCGGCGTCGAGGTCGAGCTCGGCACCGAGCTCGCCCGCGGCGGCGAGGGCACGGTCTACGCGCTCGCGCGCTACCCGGGCTTCGTCGCCAAGCTCTATCACGAGGCGCCCGAGCCCGACAAGGCCGCCAAGCTGGCGGCGATGGTCGCCGGGCGGACGCCGCGCCTCGATGCGCACGCGGCCTGGCCGGTCGAGCTGCTGGCGCGCGCGCGCGGCGCGGCCCCGAACGGGATCGTCCTGCCGCGCGTCAGCGGCTTCCACGACCTGCACCTCCTCTACGGTCCGCGCAGCCGCCTGCGCACCTTCCCGCTGGCCGGCTGGGCGCACCTCGTGCGCGCGGCCACGAACCTGGCACGCGCCTTCGCGGTCGTGCACGAGCACGGCCACGTGCTCGGCGACGTCAACGACCGGGTCGCGCTCGTCTCCGACCAGGCGCTGATCAAGCTGATCGACTGCGATGGCTTCCAGATCCGCCACGGCCAGGGCGTCTTCACCTGCGACGTGGGCGTGCCCTCCTACCAGCCTCCCGAGCTGCAGAGCGTCACGGCCTTCCGCGGCCTGAAGCGCAGCGAGAACCACGATGCCTTCGGCCTCGCCGTGCTCGTCTTCCAGCTCCTGTTCCTGGCGCGGCACCCGTTCTCGGGCACCTGGAGCGGCGGCGATCTGCCGCTCGAGCGCGCGATCCGTGAGCACCGCTTCGTCTACGGCGCGCGTGCGGCCGAGCTCGGCCTGAGTCCGCCGCCGGCCGCGCTCGAGCTCTCGAGCGTGACCCCCGAGGTGGCGCGCCTGTTCGAGCGTGCCTTCGGCGTCGAGGGTGCGCGCGGCACGCGTCCGCGCGCGCGCGAGTGGGCCACGGCCCTCGAGCAGCTCGCCCGCACGCTGCGCACCTGCCGCAAGAATCCGCTGCACGCCTACCGCGAGGGCACACGCTGTCCGTTCTGCGCGCTGGAGCGCAAGAGCGACGCCGCGCTCTTCCACCTGCCCATCCCCGCCACGAACGCGGCCGGCAAGCGCGGCGCCTTCATGGTGCACGTGCCGGCCCTGTGGAAGGAGATCCTGGCGGTGCCCGCACCGGAACCCGCCCCGGCCCTGCCCGCGCGCGTGACCGCGCTCGAGGCCTGCGTCGAGGACGAGGCCCTGCGCCGCCGCCGGCGCCTCCGCGCCGCGCTCGGCCTCGCCTCCGCCGCGCTGCTCGCGGCGCCCTTCACGCAGGGCTTCTCGCTGGCGGGATGCCTGGCCTTGCCCGCGCTGCTCCCCTCGCGTCGGCGCGCCGCCTCCACGCGCCGCCAGGCGACGCTGGTCGAGCGCTGGCGTGCCGAGACCCGTCAGGACGGCTTCGAAGAGACCCGGCGCGCGCTCGTCGCCGCGCGGGCCGAGCTCGAGGACCTCGACCGCCTCCATGCGCGGCGTCTGGCCGAGCTCGAGTCCCGCCGGCGCGAGCTGCAGCTCGAGGCCTGGCTCGACTCGCGCCCGATCGCAGGCGCCGCCCTCGCAGGCGTCTCGCGCAGCGCGGTGATCGTGCTGGCCTCGAACGGCATCGAGACCGCCCTGCATCTGCGTCCGCGCGCGCTGCGCAACGTCCCCTCGCTTGGCCGCTCGATCCTGCGCCGTCTGATCGCCTGGCGCCGCGCCGAGGAGCGCGTCTTCCGCTTCGACCCGACGCGCGCGCTCGAGCCCGACGCCCTCGCGCGCCTCGAGCGCGAGCTCCAGCGCCGCCGCGCCGAGCTCGTGCAGGAGCTGGCCGATGGCCCCGCACGCCTGCGCAACTCTGCCCGTCAGATCGAGATGCGGCGCCACGCCCTGCAGGCCGAGACCGAGGCCCTGCTCGGCCCCCACTGAGCGACGGAGTCCTCGCGGCCGTCAGCCGCGCACGCCGAAGAGGTGCTCCATCATCAGCTGATCGAGCTTCTCGTAGCCGAGGCCGCGCGCGGCGATCGTGTCGAGGTCGTAGCCGCGCTCGCGCAGGAGCCTGGCGTTCTTCTTCGAGTAGCTCTGCATGAGCCCGTCGAGCGCGCGCACGCGGCGCTCGGCCAGCAGGCCTTTCACCTCGGGATCGGCGTCGAAGGCCTTGGCCTTCGCCTTCAGGATCTTGTACGTGCGCATGCAGCCGCGCGCGAAGTCCCACACGCCGGCCTCGTCCTCGCTGCGGTAGGCGTGGGCGTCGAAGTGCAGCGGGCCCGTGTAGCGCTCGCCTCCGGCCGTGCCCTCGAGCAGGCGCACGAGCAGGAAGGCACCCTTCGCGTCCTCCGAGCCGAAGCGCAGGTCCTGGTCGTAGCGCCCGATCTTCTGGCCGTTCAGATCGATGTGGAACAGCTTGCCGCGCTCCATCGCCTGGGCCACGCCGTGCGTCATCGAGAGCCCGGCCATCGTCTCGTGCGCGACCTCGGGGTTCACGCCGACCATCTCGGGGTACGCGAGCGTCTCGATGAAGGCCAGCATGTGGCCCGTGGTCGGCAAGTAGATGTCACCGCGCGGCTCGTTGGGCTTCGCCTCGAGCGCGAAGCGGAGGTCGTACTTCCGGTCGCGCACGTAGGCACACAAGAAGTCCATCGCCTCGCGGCTGCGCGCCACGGCCGTGCGCGGATCGCGGCAGGCGTCGGCCTCGCTGCCCTCGCGCCCGCCCCAGAAGACATAGATCTTCGCACCGAGCTCGACCCCGAGGTCGATCGCTGCCATGGATTTGGCCAGCGCGTAGGCTCGCACCTCGGGATCGCTGGCGGTGAAGGCGCCGTCCTTGAAGACCGGGTGCGAGAAGAGGTTCGTGGTCGCCATCGGCACGACCATCCCGTGGTCGGCGAGAGCTCGCTTGAAATCGCGCACGATGGCATCGCGCTCGCTCGCACTCGCACCGTGCGGCACGAGGTCGTTGTCGTGCAGGTTGACGCCCCACGCGCCACAGGCCGCGAGCTTGGCCACGAGCGTGGTCGGCGCGAGCTTCGGCCGCACGGGCTCGCCGAAGGGATCGCGTCCGGGGTTGCCGACGGTCCACAGACCGAAGGTGAAGCGATCGGCGGGCTTCGGATCGAAGGGATCGGACGGACGCTTCGGGGTCGACTTCGGCTTGGACTTCACGCGGGGGCTCCGGGTTCGAGGGAGCGCAGAAGATACCGCGCCGCGCGCCGGGAAGCCGCTGCCACTTCAGTCGCCGAGCACGAGCTCGAACGTGTCGCCGCCCGTCACGACCTCGCTGCGCACGGGCGCGAACTGGCCCTCGGCGTCACGCGCCTCGACCACCCAGGACGTCGCCGCGGGCACGAGCAGCGAGAAGCGCCCGTCGAGGTCGGCCATGCCGCCCACGAGCCGCGGGAGCATCCGCCCATTGGCCGGCACGAGCAACAGCCGCGCATGGGCCCCTCCCGCGCCGCGCACGGTGCCGTGCAGGAGCTCCCCCGCCGCCGGCGCACCGAGCACGAGCTCGCCCGCCGCGGCGCGCGCGCCCGCCTCGACCGTCACGCGCGCGAGGGCCGGAAGGCGCCGCTCGGCGGCGGGCGACGCCAGCACGAGCAGATCCCAGCTCCCTGGTGGCACGTTCGACAGCGCGAAGTTCCCGTCGGCATCGCTCACGCCCACGAGCCAGCCGTCGAGCGGCGCGAGCTCGGGGTAGAAGCGCGCGAGCTCTGGCTCGGCCTGCGCCGCGTCGGCCGCGAGCTCGCCCAGCCACACGCGCGCGTCGGCCAGCGGCCGACCGGCCTCGTCGCGCACGCGGCCGGCGAGCTCGCCCGCGGGCGCGAGCTGCACCTCGCCCAGGTTGATCGTCGCCCCGGAAAGACGCGCCGTGCCGCTGCCGAGCAGACGGCGCACGCAGCCCGGCGCGGAGGCAAGGAACAGCGGGCCGTCGCCGGCGAGGGCCGTGCGCGGCAGCGTCAGCCACAGCGTTCCGTTGGCGTCCGCACTGGCGCGCGCGCGCTCGACCGGCAGGCCGTAGGGATCGGCCTCGCACCACACGAGCTCGCCCTGCGCGAGCGGGCGGAACGAGGCGTCGATCAGGCGCGCGCCGACGGCGAGCGTGTCCGCATCCGCCTCGCCTGCGGCGGCGGCGGCCTCGGGCCGGTCGCTGCGCTCCCCGCTCGCGCGCACCGCCTCGAGCATGTCGAGCTCGGCCTCGAGATCGAGCGGCGCCGGCGGTGCGGGCGGCGGCGGCGGTTCACCGCAGCCCGTGGTGAGCACGAGCGCGAGGCCGGCCCACCCTGCGCAGATCGAGCGAGCGAGGCGACTCTGCACGGCGAGGCTCACTCCTGCTCGACCGGCACGAGCTCGCCGGCACGCAGCGCGGCCGGCAGGGCGCGACGCGGAGCCGGAGTGAGCGTGTCGGCGCGAGCGTAGCGCTCGAGGAGCTCGGCAAGCTCGCCCGAGGCGCGCACCTCGGCGTGGCCGAGGGCCCGCAGCGCGGCCAGCGCGAGGGACAGCGCCTCCTCGCGCGCACGCGCCGCGGCGAGCGGCGCCGACAGGGCCGCGCGCGCGCTGGCGAGGTGCGCGGCCAGGGTCGAGCGGAAGCCCGCCAGCACGGCCTCGACCACGCTCTCGGTCGCACCGCGCGCGGCCTCGGCGAAGGCCGTGCGCGCGCGCGCGACGGCCGCGTCGCACAGGCTGCCGACGAGCTCACGTCCGAGGCGCGTGGCCTTGGTGCGGCTGTCGAGCCTGCGCGCGGGCGCCTCGTCGGGCCCGAACAGCGCGCGACGCACGTCGTCCTCCGAGCGCAGGGCAAGCCGCTGGGCGAGGCCCTTGCGCACGTGGATCGCGGCCACGTCGAGCGGGCGCGGCAGGACCGGCGTGGGCAGCACGAGCGCCGCCGGCGCGGCCAGGAGGGCGCGCGGCACGAGGCCGGCCGCCGCGAGCTCGGCGGCCACTCCGGGCGAGAACGCCTCGTCGCCCACCGCGGCCAGGGCCGGTGCGAGCTCGGCCAGCGCGGCCGCCGCCAGCTCGCGCGCCGCCGCCGCCAGGCGCGGCGCGAGGCGCTCGTCGCACAGCTGCTGCAGGCTCTCGTCACTCGCGAACCAGTCCTCGAGGGTCGCGCGGAGGGGCGCGGCCAGGGCCGCCGCGCGCTCCTCGGCGCGCGCCACGGACGAACGGGTGAGCGCCTGGCGCAGCGTGCCGAAGACCGGCTCGCCGGCCCACAGCGAGGCTGCGCGCGCGCCCAGGGCCTCGAGCGCGCCGAGGCGCCGTTCGAGGGCCTCGCGCTCGGCGCGCGCGCTCGCCCGGCGTGCGCCGAGCGGGCCGAAGGCCGACCAGCCCTCGAGGCCGCGCAGCTCGAGCACGAGCTCGCGCGCATGCCGCACGGCGCTCTCGACGAAGCCGGGCCGCGTCTCGTGGCGATCGAGGGCCGCGTACAGCTCGCGCTCCAGGTCCGAGAAGCGCGCGCGTCGCCCGGGGGCCTGCTCCTCCTCGCCCACGAGCCGCGCGCGCGCGCTCTCGAGCAGGTCGAGCGCCAGCACGCGCACGCGTCCGGTGCGCAGGGCCTCGTGCAGCGCGACCGCGCCGGTCGAGGCGCGGAAGGCGTCCAGCAGACGCGCAGGATCCTCGCGCTCCGCCGCGGCGACGAGCTGCCCCGAGCTCTCGAGCTCGAGCGCTCGCCCGTCCACCGCCAGCACGAGGAAGAGCTCGCCGAAGGTCGCCAGGAGCTCCTCGAGGCCGTCGTAGCTGGCGTCGTCGCAGAGCTGGTTCGGGCGCAGCACGAAGAGCGCGACGCGCGCGCCGTCGGACTCGCCCACCAGCATCGCGCCGTGGTCCGCGAAGAGCGGAGCGTGGACGGGCGGGCACTCGCACAGCTCCAGGGCGGCCGCGGCCATGGCCGGACTCGGGCGCGTGCGCCGCACGCGTCGCACGGCCGCGCGCAGGTTGCGCGCGGGATCGAAGGGCTCGCCGCGCGCAGCGGCGTCGCGCGCAGCCTCGGAGAGCTCGCCGTGGGCGTGGGCCAGGGCGAGCTCGAGGCTGGCGGCGTCGGGCGCGGCCTCGACGCGGCCGTCGAAGCGCTCGAGCTCCTGAGCCGGCGCGCCGTGCGCGAGGAGCTGCACGCAAGGGTAGGTCGGGAAGGCCGTGACGCCCTCGGGTGGAAGGCCGGCAAGCGTGCTGGCGAGCAGCGACTTCCCACCCTTGGCGGGCCCGAACAGGAAGACGGTCGCGCGCTCGGCGCGCACGCGCGCGGCGACCTCGCCGAGCTCGCCCGCCAGCTCGCCCAGCGTCGCCGTGGCCGGCGCCAGGGTCGCCTCCTCGTCGGTCAGGGCCGCCAGGGCCGCGCGCGTCTCCGCGAGCGAGCGCTCGAGCGGAGCGAGGACGCGGGCAAAGGCCTCGATGAAGAGGGCGAGCTCGGTGCGGGGCATCGGGAGCGATTGTCGGGCCGCGGGCGCGCCGATCAAGCTCCCTCCGCCGCCCGGGGACGGCCCCCGGGCCTAGTCCCCCAGCCCGTCGCGCACGAAGGCCGTGGCGCGGGCCAGGTAGTCGGCGCCGAGGTGCCTCTGGAACAGCTTGACCTGCTCGGCCAGCGGGACCTCGTAGTCGGGGTCCGTGCGCCAGTGGTCCGGGCCGTCCGGGACGCGCGCGTGCACCGCGCGGAAGACGCGCAGCTCCTCCAGCAGGGCCGGCAGCTTCGCGCGCTCGCGCGTGACCAGCCAGGCCGTCATGGCCCAGCTCGCCTTGGCCATCTCGTCGACGTACTTGCCGCGCCGGAAGTTCATGAAGTCGGCCGGCGCGAGGCGCGCCTTCGCGTAGCGGGCCTTGACGGCCGAGGGCCAGCCGCCGTGCTCGGTCGCCCACACGAACTCGTCGCGCCACGGGAAGCAGTAGACGCCCTTCAGGAGCGCGATCTCCTGCTGCCAGGCGTAGCCGAGCAGGAACCAGTTCGGCAGCTCGCCGTAGCGATCGAGCGCGAGCAGGCGCGCCAGACGGTGCACGAGCTCGTTGTCGGGGTTCCATTCCTCGACGCCGTCGGGTTGCTCGAGGTAAGCACCGATGCAGGGCTCGCCCAGCACGAAGCCCTGGTTGGCGCGCGCCGCGTCGGTCCAGGCCGCGAGGTAGGGATAGGTCTTCGCGAGGTGGCGCAGCAGCACGACGAAGTCGTCCTGGTCGCGCACGAGGCACAGCACCACGGTCTGCGCGTCGGGGGCCATGCCCTGGGCGCCCCAGGTGGTCACCTTCGGCGCTGCGCTCGTGCGCTCGACGGACTTCGTCGACGTGAGCTTCCAGGGATGGTCGTCGCCTTCCGGATCCTCCGGATCCTCGGGCAGCTTCGGATCCTGGGCCGCGGGTGCGGGCGGCGGCGCCTCGACCCCGGGCTCGGGAATCACGAGGCGCACGGCGGGCGGCGGCAGCTCGAAGGCGAAGCGCGCCAGGACGGCGTCGGCGAGCTCGAGCTGCTGGCCGATGCGGTCGTTCGAGGCGCGGCTCAGCACCAGCACCTTGCCGCTCGCCTCGAGGTCGAGGCGGTAGGCGTGGTCGCTGCACCAGGGATGCCAGGCCTCGAGCGCGGCGCGCGCCGCGGGCGGAAGCTCGGCCGGCAGCGCATCGAGCGCGAGGCGCTTCTCCTGCCAGTGGATCGGCGCGGGATCGCCGAGCAGCGCGACGACAGCGAGGGCGAGCGGAGCGGGCATCATTGGCGTTCCTCCATCCAGCGCAGGAGCCGCGCGGGGACCGCGGCCGGTTCCAGGGCGAGGGCCTCGGCCAGGGCCTGGTTCGAGGAGACTCCGCGCCCGACGCGCGCGCACAGCGCAGTCGCGAGCTCGGGACGAGCCTCGAGCAGATAGCTCGCCAGCGCGTAAGCGAACAGCACGTCCTCGGTCGTGAGCTCGCTCGCGCCCTTGCGTGCGAGCTCGGGCAGCGGACTCGTGTGCCCGGCCTGCATCACCTTGCGCGCCTCGTCCAGCCAGTTCGACTCGGGCTCGAGCAGCTTCTGGCGCAGCACCATGTCTTCGGCGCTCGGCAGGGTCTTCGACGGCTGCGCCAGCCAGGTCAAGCGCGAGCGCACCAGCGAGCGCGTCAGGAACAGGCCGAAGCCCTCGTACAGCCAGCCGTGCTCGGCGCGCAGCTCGAAGGCGCCCGAGAGCCAGTAGCCGAGCGCGAGCCGCACCACGCCGTCGATGCGCCGCTGCGCGTCGCCGGTCCAGAAGGCGAAGTCGGCCGTGCCCTGCACGCCGCAGCCCTCGAGCGCCTGGTAGTAGGCGCGCGCCTCGGGCGCGATCGAGGGGTGCTTCTCGATGAAATCGCTCTTCTGCTGCGCATCGCCCAGCAGGAACACGGTCATGCCCGCCGGCAGCGCGTACTTCGAGCCGAAGACGCCCTGCGCGAAGCGCTCGAGGGCCTGCAGAGCCGTCGCGCACAGGACGAGCTCCTCGCGCGGCACGGAACCGACCACGCGCAGCTTCCCGGCCGCGAGCGCGCTCCACTTCTTGCCGAAGGCGCGCTCGCGCTCGGTGAGCGGCACCTCCTCGGCCGGAACGCCCTCGGCGAAGGCCTGCTTGACGAGCGCGCGCAGCTCCTCGCGCCGCGCGCGCGCCGCCAGCGTCTCGGGCAGGACCCAGCGCGCGCCATCGCGCAGCTCGCCCCGCAGGGCGCGCACGCGCGGCTCGTCGGGTTCGAAGCGCAGCACCTCCTCCTCGGCCGCCGCCCGCGCGGCGGCCTCGAGCGTGCCGGCCTCGAGCACGGCGACCAGGCGCTCGACGTAGGGTCCGTGGGCCGCCGCGAGGCGCGTGGCCGCCTCGTCGACGAGCTTCTTGTCGAAGTCCTTCGGCGGCCGCGGCTTCGCGGGCGGCTGCCACGCGCCGTCCTTCGCGCGCGTGAAGCCGAGCAGCTTGCGCGCCTCGCCGTGCTCGGGCTCCAGCTCGAGCAGCAGCGTGAGCGTCTGCTCGCGCGCCAGGAACATCGACTTCCCCGTGCACCACTGGACGTGCGCCTCGAGTGCGCGCACGAGCTCCCCACGCGCCTCGACGCGCACACGCTCGAACTCACTCCCCTGTCCCGCCGCGCCGCCTGCCAGCAGCACCGCGAGCAGGAAGGTCCCTGCCTGCCGTTTCATCGTGATCGGACTCCTCCGCCCCGGCCTGCCGGACCGGGATCGAGCGGGGATAGTAGCGCCGTGGCCGCGGTTACGCTCGTTTCGGCACTTCGAACGGGACGCGAACCTCGGTTCGGGCCGGATCAGGGACGGTGGCCGCTCGGCAGGAAGAGCTCGTTCTGCTTCTCGGCCGGTTTCTCGGCCTCGGTCGGCGCGTCGCCCTCGTTCCAGGCCACGGGCGCGCTCTTCCCGGCTCCGTACAGCGACTCCATCGGCCCCCAGACCTTGTCGACCTTGTCGGTGAACAGGTCACCGATGAGGAGGTCGGTCACCGTGTTGCGCAGCTCGGGGAAGTTCTTGACGAAGTTGCCGAACGAGAAGCCGTCGTAGTACTCGCACACCAGGCGCCGCATGCGGTCGATGCCGCGCTGGAAGCCCGGGGCCCAGTGGCCGAGGGTTGCGCCGCTCGTGTCGTTCTTCGCGAGCCCCGCGACGATCGCGTCGGCCGCGAACTCGCCCGAGCGCAGCGCCAGCAGGACGCCCGAGCTGTAGAGCGGATCGAGGAAGCCGAAGGCGTCGCCCACCAGCACCCAGCCGTCGCCCGAAGCCTGCGTGCAGCGGTAGGAGTAGTCCTTGGTGGCGAAGTAGCCCGTGATGCGCTGCGCCTTCTCGACGCGCGACTTCGCCGCGGGGCAGGCCGCGACCTCGGCCGTGTAGCGCTCCTCGTGCGAGGCGCGCCCGTCGAAGAGGTCGCCGAAGGGCCGCACGATCCCGACCGAGACGCGGTCGTCGTGCAGCGGGATGTACCAGAACCAGCCCTTCTTGTCGGTCGTCTGCAGCACCATCGTGGCGCCCTCGTCGCGCCCGGTGTCGCGGTAGGCGCCCTTCCAGTAGGTCCAGATCGCGCCCTTGTCGAGCAAGGGGTCCCACAGGCGCAGGCCGAGCTTGTTCATCAGCATCCCGGTCTGGCCGCTCGCGTCGACCACGACCCTGGCGCGCACGTCCTCGACCGAGCCGTCCTCGCGCTGGAGCTTCACGCCGACCGCGCGCTCGCCGTCGAACAGCACCTCGCGCACGCGCACGCCCTCGTGCGCATCGACGCCGTGCTGGCGCGCGTTCTCGAGCATCATCTGGTCGAACTCGCTGCGCACGACCTGCCAGGTCTGCGAGCACTCGTGCGGCTTGTTGTCCCAGAAGTAGAAGGGCGCCGACTGCTTCCCGCTCGCGTTGACGAACTGCACGCTGTGCTTGTGCACGAAGCGGCTCGCCTTCATCTTCGGCAGCATCCCGAGGCGCTCGAGCACCCAGTACGTCTCGGGGATCAGCGACTCGCCGATGTGGAAGCGCGGGAAGTGCTCGCGCTCGAAGAGCGTCACCTTGACGCCCTTCTGGGCCAGCAGGGTGGCGCAGGTGGAGCCGGCGGGGCCGCCGCCGATGACGATCACGTCGGGTGTCGCGTGCCGACGATTCGAGGACGGAAGCGTGGACTGCATCGCCTCAATCTACCGCCCCGCAACAGGAGACGAGAGCCGCGACGGCGGCGCGGCGCTGGCTCTCACACAGCCGGAACCGGGGCGCACTCCCGGGCCACCCGCGGGCGCTCGATCTGACGAGATTGGCCGGATTGCCGCATCGCGCCGGCCGGCCCACGCCATGGAGCTACCGTACCCCCACGGACCGGCCACCACCGGTCCGCTCCGCCGAAGCCTGGAGCAAGCCATGTTTCTCTTCCCCTTCCTCCTTTGCGTCCTGCCCTCCTCTTCGCCGGCCCGGCTCGTTCCGGTCCAGGCGAGACCCGCGAGCGAGCGGCCCGTCCGGCTCGAGGGCCACGTGTTCACCCCGGACGGACGCCCCGCGCAGGGAGCCGTGGTGGTCTCGAGCGCGGGCGGCCAGGCGCTCGTCGGGCTCGACGGACGCTACCGGCTCGAGCTGTCCGTGCCCGAGGCCGCGCAAGAGGTCCGCGTGACCAGCGTGGGGCAAGGCACAGCCGGGGGTCTGGCGAGCGTGCAGGTGACCCTGCCGGCCGGGGGCGCGGCCTGGCTCGACCCGCTGACCCTCACGCACGGGAGCGGCTGCACCCCGAGCTGGCTGCCGACCTTCGGCGAGGAACCCGGCGTCGACGGCGTCGTGCGCGCCCTGGCGGTGTTCGACGACGGCAGCGGCCCGGCCCTGTACGTGGGCGGCGCCTTCCGCTGGGCGGGCTCGATCGAGGCGCACAACGTGGCGCGCTGGGACGGCTCGCACTGGGCGGCGCTCGGCAGCGGGATCGTCGGCAGCAACGTCGAGGGTGTCGTGAAGACCCTGCTCGTGCACGACGACGGCAGCGGTCCCGCGCTCTACGCCGGTGGCCTGTTCACCAGCGCGGGAGGCGTGACGGCGAATCACCTCGCGCGCTGGGACGGAGCGAGCTGGTCCAGCCTGGGTAGCGGCCTGAACGGCGAGGTCGTGGCGCTCGCCAGCTACGACGACGGCAGCGGCTCCGCGCTGTACGCGGGCGGCTACTTCACGACCGCCGGCGGAGCGAGCGCGATCTACCTCGCGCGCTGGAACGGTGCCTTCTGGTCCACGCCGACGAGCGGCATGAACGGCGCCGTGATCGACCTCGCCGTGCACGACGACGGCAGCGGACCGGCGCTGTTCGCCTGCGGCACCTTCACGCGCATCAACGGCAACACGATGAACCGCATCGCGCGCTACGACGGCGCGAGCTGGAGCGCGCTCGGCAGCGGCCTCGACTCCAGCGCGACCTCGCTCGCCTCCTACGACGACGGCACGGGTCCGACGCTCTACGTGGGCGGCCACTTCACGCGCGCCGGAGGCCTCTCCGTCAACCGCATCGCGCGCTGGCGTGCCTCGAGCTGGAGCACGGTCCGCAGCGGCCTCGACGGCGTCGTGCACGACCTCGCCGTGCACGACGACGGCACGGGCGCGGTGCTCGTGGCCACCGGTGCCTTCGAGTCCGCAGGCGGCGCGCCAGCGAGTCGCATCGCACGCTGGAACGGCGCGAGCTGGAGCCCGCTCGGCGCGGGGCTCGGCCACACGGGGCGGGCGTTGCTCTCGCACGACGACGGCTCGGGCCCGGCGCTGTGCGTCGGCGGCGAGTTCCGCCTGGCCGGCACGGCCACGGCCGGTGGGCTCGCGCGCTGGCGGGCCGCGAGCTGGGACGCCGTCGGACACGCGGGCGGCCTGCTCGGAACGGTGCGCGCCCTCGCGGTGCACGACGACGGGCGCGGCCCCGCGCTGCACGTCGCAGGACAGCTCACGGGCTCGAACACGTACGAGGTGCTGCGCTGGGACGGCGCGCACTGGAGCGAGCTCGGCTCGGGCCTGGTCGGCGCGGTCGAGTGCCTCGCGGTCTACGACGACGGAGATGGCGCCGAGCTCTTCGCGGGTGGAGCCTTCGGCCTGCCGGGCGGAGCCCCCGCCGGGGGCATCGCGCGCTGGGACGGCAGCGCCTGGCAGGCGCTGCACTTCGGCGCGAGCGTCGGACTCACGGGCGGCCCGGTCCACGCGCTCGCCGTGCACGACGACGGCAGCGGTCCGGCCCTCTACGCCGGCGGCGGGTTCCTCAGCGCCGACAACCTGACGCTGTTCCATGTCGGGCGCTGGAACGGCACGGCCTGGAGCAGCGTGGGCGGCGGCACCGATGGCCCGGTGTGGGCGCTGGCCTCGGGAGTCGATGGTGCGGGGACGGCGCTCTTCGTCGGCGGAACCTTCTCGAGCGCGGGCGGAAACGGCGCGAACAACGTCGCGCGCTGGAGCGGCACGAGCTGGGCAGGCCTCGGCAGTGGAACCGTCGGCGCCGTCCAGGCCCTGACGCTGTTCGACGACGGCAGCGGAACCGCGCTGTACGCCGGCGGCTCCTTCAGCGCGGCGGGCGGCGTGCAGGCAAGCCACCTGGCGCGCTGGAACGGTCTCGACTGGGCGGAGGTCGGCGGCGGTACGGACGCGCCCGTCCAGGCCCTGGCCGTGCACGACGACGGCAACGGCCCGGCCCTGTACGCCACCGGGGCCTTCCAGCTGGCGGGCAGCACGGCCGCCCATCGCATCGCGCGCTGGGACGGCACGAGCTGGCAGCCGCTCGGCAGCGGGCTCGGCGAGTTCTCGGGCTACGCGCTGCTCGCGCACGCGGGCCCCGACGGGGCGATGCTCTACGCGGGCGGCGAGTTCGCGAGCGCCCTCGATTGCGGCGACAGCTACGTCGCGCGCTTCGGCTGCGACACGCTGCCTCCCGTGCTCCTCCACCCCGAGTCGGTGCAGGTCCTCGACCGCTGGACCGGCTCGCCGGGCGAGGTCGTCACCTTCGTGGTCGAGGCCCGCGACGACCAGCGCGTGCCCCCCACCGTGGTCTGCACGCCGCCCTCGAGCAGCTTCTTCCCGCGCGGCACGACCCTCGTCACCTGCACGGCCACCGACGCCGCCGGCAACGTGTCCAGCGCGACCTTCCCGGTCCACGTCCTGCCCAAGGCGCGTCCACGCTGATGGACCACCTGGATGGACCACGCTGAGCGCGCCGCCCGTCGCCGCTCAGCCGCGCCGCAGACGCTCGACGATCGAGGTGGTCGACTTGCCGGGGACGAGCTCGGCCAGCACGACCTTGCCGCCGTGGCTTTCGACCCACTCGCGGCCGACGACGCCCTTCTGGGCCCAGTCGGCGCCCTTGACGAGCACGTCGGGGGTCAGGTCCTGGATGATCTCGAGCGGCGTGTCCTCGGCGAACGACGTCACCGCGTCGACCATCTCGAGCGCGGCGAGCAGCGTCATGCGGTCACCGAGCGGGTTGACCGGGCGCTCGGAGCCCTTCATGCGCTTCACCGAGGCATCGTCGTTGACGCCGACCACGAGCACGTCGCCCTGGGCGCGCGCCTCGCGCAGGTAGGTCACGTGACCGACGTGCAGCACGTCGAAGCAGCCGTTGGTGAAGACCACGCGCTTCTTCTCGGCCTTCCAGCGCGCCATCTTCTCCTTGAGTTCGACCCGCGCGCAGACGCGCCCGTGGCTGCGGCCACCCTCGGTCAGGACGCTGGCGAGCTCGGCGCGCGTCACGGACGCCGCGCCGGGTTTCCCGACCACGATCCCGGCCGCATGGTTCGCGAGGTGCACGCAGGCCTCGAACGGCAACTTCGCCGCCAGCGTCAGCGCGAGCTGCGCGATCACCGTGTCGCCCGCACCGGTCACGTCGAACACGGCGCGCGCCATGGTCGGGACGTGGCCCTCGTGGGCCCCGAAGTGCCAGTACATGCCCTCGGAGCCGAGCGTGATCACGGCCGCCTCGACGCCGGCGACCTGCACGAGCTCGCGCGTCGCGGTGGGCATGTCGGCGAGCTTCGGGAGCTTCCGGTTGAGCGCCTCCTCGGCCTCCTTGCGGTTCGGCGTGAGCAACGTCGCGCCGCGGTAGCGCGCGTAGTCCGAACCCTTCGGATCGACCAGCACGGGCACCTTGGCCGCGCGCGCCGCGTCGATCACCGCGCGCAGCACCGGCCCGCACAGGACGCCCTTGCCGTAGTCGGAGAGGATCACCGCTCCGGCCGCCTGCACGCGCGCGGCGATGCCCTGGACCAGGCGCGCCGCGTCGGCCGCCGCCAGCGCATGCGCCTCCTCCCAGTCGACACGCAGCATCTGCGCGCCCGAACCGAGCATGCGCGTCTTCTCGGTCGTCGGCCGGTCGGAGAGCTCGAGCACGCCGCCCATGTCGACGCCGTGGTGCGCGAACAGGCGCCGCATGTCCTCGGCGCGCGCATCCTTGCCGACCACGCCGAGGATCTCGACCTCGGCCTCCATCGCGCGCAGGTTGGCGGCCACGTTGCCGGCCCCGCCGAGGCGCACCTCGGTGCGACGCGCGGCGAGCACCGGGATCGGCGCCTCGGGCGAGATGCGCTCGACCGAACCGAACACGTAGCGGTCGAGGATCAGGTCCCCGACGATCAGGACGCGCGGACGCGCCAGGGTCTCGAGCAGCGGGAGGAGGTCGCGGGCGTTCATTGCGAGTGGGGCGCGCGATGGTAGCCGCCGCTCGCTTCCAGCGTCGCCACGTAGCTCGCGACGCCCTTCACGAGCGGGGTGAACTCGTGCGTGCAGCCCGCGCGGCGGAGGTGCGAGAGGTCGGCCTGGGTGTAGTCCTGGTACTTGCCGCGCAGCTCGTCGGGGAAGGGCTTGGTCGTGATCGTCGTGCCCGGGAAGTGGCTCGCGGTCGCCTGCGCGAGTGCCAGGAAGCTCTCGGCCTTGCCCGTGCCGCAGTTGAAGATGCCGGAGACCTCCGGGTGGTCGAAGAGGAACAGGTTCAGCGCCACGGCGTCCTCGACGAACACGAAGTCGCGCCGGAAGTTCTCCGAGCCCTCGAAGATCGTGAGCGTCTTTCCGCTCTTCGCCTGCGCGTGCAGGTGGTAGACGACCGAGGCCATGCGGCCCTTGTGGTTCTCCTGGGGCCCGTAGACATTGAAGTAGCGCAGGCCCGCGACCTGGGTCTTCGCGCTCGGCAAGGTGCGGCGCGCGTGGCGGTCGAAGAGGAACTTCGAGAAGGCGTAGACGTTGAGTGGCTCCTCGCAGCGCTCCTCCTCGACGAAACCGCGCTTGCCATCGCCGTAGACCGAGGCCGAGGAGGCATATACGAACGGGCAGCGGCCGAGCGCGAAGGCGAGCAGCGCCTTCGAGTACTCGTAGTTGACGCGCAGCATGAAGCGCCCGTCCTTCTCCATCGTGTCGGAGCAGGCGCCTTGGTGGAAGATCGCCTCGACCTTCGCGCCGCGGAACGACTCGAGCCGCTCGAGGAAGTCGCGGTAGTCGACGAAGTCCGTGAACTCGAGCGCGTTCAGGTTGCGGTGCTTGTCCCCCGCCTCGAGGTCGTCGACCACGAGGATGTCGGTGAGGCCGCGGCGGTTCAGGCCGCGCACGAGGTTCGAGCCGATGAAGCCGGCTCCGCCGGTGACGACGATCATTCGCTGGGAGTCTCCATCTCGGGCTTGCGCAGGATACGCGCCGGACCGTCGGCTTCCACCGCCGTCGGGGTGTCCCTGTATCGGTCGTGGATCCACACGTACTGCTCGGGGTAGCGGCGGATCTCGCGCTCGAAGAGGCCGTTCAGGTGCGTGACGATCTCTTCTACTTGGGCCCGCTGCCACTCCTCGGGCCACATGACCTCGGTCAGCTCGAGGCGATAGTAGAGCGGCCGGTCGGTCAGGGTGCAGACCAGCATCACGATCGGGACCTTCTGGCGCTTCAGGAGCACGCCCGAGGAGCGGTCGCAGCGCGCCAGGCGCCCGAAGAAGGGCGCCAGCAGCGCGCGCCCGCTCGTGCGCTGGTCGATCACGAGGCCGAGCGTCCCGCCGGCCTTCAGCACCGCCGGCGCGGCGGTCATGGCGCCCTTGCGCGAGAGGATGCGCACGCCGCGCCGCTCGCGCGTCGCCTGCATGATCTCGGAGAGGTAGCGGTTCTTCGGCGGGCGCGCCACGCCGTACAGCGGGTGGAAGCCGAGCCAGGGCACGATCGAGAGCGCCGCCTCCCAGTTGCCGAGGTGCGCGCTGACCAGGATGCAGCCGCGCTCCTCGGCCAGCACCGCGCGCGCGGCCTCCGACACGTGCACGTCGAAGTGCGCCGGCGTCTCGTCCAGCGGCACGCGCAGGAAGAAGGCCTCGGTGTCGACGCCCACGCGGAAGAGGTGCCGCCAGGCGTCGCGCACGCGGCGCTCGAGCTCGGCCTCGGGCAGGACACCGTAGGCCTGCGTCAGGAACTCGCGCGCGCTCCGGTTGCGGCGCCGGTCGACGCGCTGCGCGAGCGCGGCGAGGCCGTTCACGAGCGCGTCGACGGCGCCGTCGGGCGAGCGCGAGGCGACCGTCAAAGCCGCGCGCAGGGCGAGCGTCGAGAAGCGCGCGCCAAGGCCCTCTTGCTGGCCCCACACGGGCTGCCACTCGACGGGCCACTCGCCCGCGAGCCGCGCGCGGAACTCGGCCGGCGTGCAGGGCGTGAGCTCAGCCATGCAGCCCCTCGTGCAGGGCCGCGCGCTCGCGCCGGGCGCGCGCGCGGGGCAGGCTGTCGAGCAGGGCCTCGAGCACGGGCGCGCCCGCGAGGAGCTCGAAGCGCGCCGCGAGCACGTGCGCCGCTGCCAGCCCCGCGAGCTTCGTGGCGTCCTTCTCGCTCGTGACGAGCCAGCGTCCGTCGCGCCCGAGACCGGCGAGGTCGGCGGCGGTGTAGAGGTGGTGGTCGGGGAAGCGTCGGTGCAGCACGACCTCGGCCCCGAGCCCCCGCACCGTGCGCTCGAAGGCCTCCGGGTTGCCGAGCGCGCTGACGAGCTCGACCGCGCGGCCGCGCAGGTCTTCCAGCGCGAGTGCGCGCCCGTCGGGTGCCACGAGCGCGCTCGGCCGGTGCGCCCCCAGGAAGAGCGGCTTCCCCGGCGCGAGCTCGGCGAGTTCGGCCACGAGCGCAGCGCGCTCGGCCTCGCTCACCTGATCGGAGCGCGTCACGATCAAGGCGTCCGCGCGCGCGAGCGCGCTCGGCGGCTCGCGCAGGAAACCGCGCGGAAAGCAGGCCTGCACGAAGCCGCGGCCCGGATCCGCCGGCAGGCCCCACGGACGCGTCGCGTCGACCAGCACGAGGTCGAGATCGCGCGCCAGGCGCCGGTGCTGGAAGCCGTCGTCCAGCAGGATGACCTCGACGCCGCGCTCGACCAGGCGCTGCGCGCCCGCCAGGCGATCGGGGTCCTGCTCGCGCTCGACCGCGGGCAGCGTGCGCGCGTACCAGCGCGCCTCGTCGTTCTCGCGCGCGGCCGAATTCTTGGGCGCGCCGTAGCCGCGCGAGAGGATGCCGACGCGCAACCCGCGGCGCTCGAGTTCCTGCGCGAGGAAGGCCACGCAGGGCGTCTTGCCGGTCCCTCCGGCGCTCAGGTTGCCGACCGACACGACCGGCACCTCGACGCGGCCCTGGGGCAACCAGCCGCGCGCGTAGCCGCTCGCGCGCAGACGCGCGAGGCCGGCGTAGACGGCGGCAAGGGGACGCAGGAGTTCCAGCGCGCCGCCACGCCGCGCGAGACGCTGGTCGATGCGCCGGGCCTGCTCGGTCCGCTCGGAGGGTGCGCCCACGCGCCCAGGATGCGATGGGCCGGGTCGGGAACCCAGCCCGGGCCTGCTCAGACGAGCGGCTTCTCTTCCTCGGGGATCAGCTCGATCAGGCCGCGCTCCATCTCGAGGAAGGCGATCTTGATCGGGTTCTGCTCGCGCGTCTCGATCAGCGGGGCGGCCCCGCGGATCAGCTCCCGCACGCGCTTCTGCAGCAGCGCGGTCTTGTGGAAGGAGCCGGAGACGGATTTCTGCAGGCGCTGGGGCAGGGTCGTGTCCATGGGCGTCGCAGTCGGTGGCGCGGGGAAGGTGCGCGGTGGCAGGTCTCACCACGCGGAGGGGCCCGCGGGTGCGGGGACGAGGAGTCGGAACGGATCCGGAGGGGACCTACCGGACCGAAGAGCCTAGCGGATCCGTGGCCCGCCGCCAAGCCGCCGTCCCCCGGGGGGTGCCGGTCAGTCGTGTCCGAGGGGGTTCGTGCCGTCCAGGACGAGCTCGGCCGAGGCCCGCGGCGGAGTGCGCCGCTCGAGGGCGTGCTGCAGCGGGAAGAGCGTTTCGCGCGGGAAATCCAGGGCTCCCGGGCCCTTGCCGCGCGCGTCGCGCCCGCGCAGGCGCTGCCAGGCGACGTTCTCGGGCACGTCCAGATGGATCAGGCGATCCAGGCCGCAGCGCAGCTTGTTGCCGAGCAGGAACGGCCCCTCGAGCACCAGGGTCGCCCCGGGCGGCACGTGGTCCTGGCCCAGGAGGTCGCCGCGCGGCAGCGGGATCGCCTCGCCGGCTTCGTGGGGTTTCAGGAGCTCGCGCACGAGGCGCGGCAGCTCGACGGCGCGCTCCAGCGGATCGAGGGCCTCGGGCGTGAGGCCGGGCCCGGGCGCGAACTCGCTCAGGGAGAGCGCCACGGCCGGCTGCCCGCGCTCGCGCAGGAGCCGCGCCAGGTCGCGCGCCACGTGGGTCTTGCCCGCGGCCGGGCCGCCGGTGACGCCGAGGCGCAGGCCTGGGCGCGCGAAGGCCCCCAGGCGCTCCAGCGCCCGCTCGAGCCAGCGCGCGCGGCGCCGCAGGAGCTCGGGCAGCTCGCGCAGCGCGCCGATGCGGCCCTCGGCCTCGACCGACTCGTCGCCCTGCGCGAAGCCGAAGGCGCAGTGCACGTGCGGCAGGCCGTTCTCCCAGGCCGCGTCGCGGTCAGTCGAGCGGTCCCCCACCATCACCGCGCTGCGCGTGTCGAAGTCGGCCAGCAGGCGCGCGAGCATGTCCCCCTTCGAGTCGATCCCGGGGCTCTCGCGGAAGTAGGCACGCG
>Ga0172376_10000621_pt1 | contig 45295 bp, 46 predicted proteins | sample Lak35m_FD_121114 | JGI IMG/M metagenome (GOLD analysis project Ga0172376, IMG submission 121114) | Freshwater microbial communities from Kabuno Bay, South-Kivu, Congo - kab_092012_35m | ecosystem: Environmental > Aquatic > Freshwater > Lake | place: Democratic Republic of the Congo: South-Kivu...
AAGTCCGATGGCGAGCCCGTTCCCAACCCAACATTGGCATAACGCAGAGGAACTGACACCATGGCGCGTTTGCAACAACATTTTCGGGAAAAGATTGCTCCTGAACTGAAGGCGAAATTCGGCTACAAGAGCGTGATGGAAGTCCCGCGTGTAACGAAAATTACTCTCAACATGGGCCTGTCTGAGGCGGTTAGCGATAAGAAAATTATTGAGCATGCCGTCGGTGATATGACCAAAATCGCAGGCCAGAAACCTGTGGTGACAAAGGCCCGCAAGGCAATCGCAGGGTTCAAGATTCGTGAGGGCTATCCCATCGGCTGTATGGTGACCCTAAGAGGATCCAGAATGTATGAGTTCCTAGATCGCTTTATTACGATCGCACTGCCACGTGTCCGGGATTTTCGCGGCATCTCGGGTAAGGCGTTTGATGGTCGCGGAAACTACAACATTGGCGTGAAAGAGCAGATCATCTTCCCTGAGATTGAGTACGACAAGGTGGACACATTACGGGGCTTGAATATCAGCATCACGACTACCGCAAAAAACGACGAAGAAGCGAAGGCGCTCTTAATAGCCTTCCGTTTCCCTTTCCGTAACTAATTCAGGCACTGAGGAACCTCATGGCTAAGTTGTCACTTATCAATCGTGAAAAGAAACGCGAAATGTTGGTCAAGAAGTACGCTGTAAAGCGGACGGCTCTGCAGACGATCATTTCAGACCAGTCGAAGACTGAAGAAGAGCGTTATGAGGCCCGGTTGGCGCTACAAAAGCTGCCCCGCAACTCCAACCCCACGCGACTTCGTAATCGTTGTGAACTGACCGGCCGCCCTCGCGGTACGTTCCGTATGTTTGGGCTTGCCCGGGCCAAGATCCGCGAGATCGCGTTCCGAGGCGAGGTTCCTGGTTTGACTAAGGCCAGCTGGTAAGAAGGGAATCAAAACACATGAGCATGAGTGATCCCATCGCCGATATGTTTACGCGTATTCGCAATGCACAGCGGGTTGAGAAGCCTTCTGTTGCAATGCCGGCGTCAAAGTTAAAAATCGCTATTGCCACTCTGTTGAAAGACGAGGGCTATATTGAGCATTTCAATATTCACCAGTCTGGCGCAAAGTCTGACCTCGAGATCGGGTTGAAATATCACGCTGGTCGCCCTGTAATTGAGAAAATAGAGCGTGTGAGCCGGCCAGGGCTCCGCATTTACAAAAACCGACATCAGCTTCCTACCGTCATGAATGGCTTGGGCGTTGCGATCGTATCGACCCCTAAAGGCCTGATGACCGACCGCAAGGCCCGCGCGACCGGTATGGGCGGCGAAGTCATTGGAATTGTGGCTTAAGGGGGGCGCCGACGATGTCACGAATTGCAAAATATCCTGTCGCGCTCCCGTCTGGTACCGAGGCAACCATTACCGCCGGTTCGATCACGGTCAAGGGCCCTTTGGGGTCCCTCACGCAGCAGCTCAAAGGCGATGTCGAAATTAAGTTAGACCAGGGTAGTCTGACTTTTGCGGCGGCAGACAGTTCGCGTCACGCGAAAGCGATGAGCGGAACACTCCGAGCAATCGTCGCCAACATGGTGCACGGCGTTTCCAAGGGCTTTGAGCGCAAGTTATCCCTTGTTGGCGTCGGCTACCGCGCGCAGGCACAGGGCGATGCGCTCAATCTCTCACTTGGGTTTTCGCATCCCGTGATTCATAAGATGCCCAAGGGCATCAAGGCGGAAACGCCTTCCCAGACAGAGATCTTAATTAAGGGAATTGATCGTCAGCAGGTGGGTCAGGTCGCCGCTGAGGTGCGCGCCTATCGTCCGCCCGAGCCCTATAAAGGCAAGGGCGTTCGTTATGCGGAAGAGGTCATTGTGCTGAAAGAGACTAAAAAGAAATAAGCCATTCGGCTCGTTAATAACTTATATCAATACTCACCAAGACAACCCTCGACAGAAAAGCGCATCAGGATACCGATCATGGATAAGAAACAAAGCAGGCTACGTCGTGCCAGACAGACCCGACTCAAGATTGCACAGCTACGAGTCAATCGGTTGTCGGTATTTCGAACCAATACCCATATTTACGCCAACATTATCGATGCGACAGGCTCTAAAGTTCTGGTGTCCGCCTCGACGGTTGAGCCAGAGATTAAGAAGGCCCTCTCGGGTAAGGGAAGCAATATCGCAGCCGCAACTCTGGTTGGAAAGCGTGTGGCAGAGAAGGCAAAGGCAGCAGGAATCACTAATGTTGCGTTTGATCGATCGGGATTTAAGTACCACGGCCGCGTGAAGGCCTTGGCGGAAGCGGCCCGCGAAGGTGGACTGCAATTCTGATTCCGGCGACCGGTCAGCAGATCAACTAAGAATATTCGAGGAATAACGGAGTCCCTCCATGGCAAAAATGCAAGCAAAAGTAACGACCGAAGATCGTGATGACGGTTTTCGTGAAAAGATGATTGCGGTTAACCGCGTAACGAAAGTTGTTAAGGGCGGCCGTATTCTTGGCTTTGCAGCCCTGACTGTTGTTGGTGATGGCGATGGTCGAATTGGCATGGGAAAGGGGAAGTCCCGCGAGGTGCCTGTCGCTGTTCAAAAGGCCATGGATGAGGCACGTCGAAAGATGCTAAAAGTGCCCCTAAAAGGGGGCACCTTCCACCACACTGTCACTGGAAAACACGGCGCATCGACCGTGATGATCTCCCCGGCCCAAAAGGGTACGGGCATCATCGCGGGTGGCCCGATGCGTGCAATTTTTGAGGTTCTGGGCGTAACGGATGTGGTGGCCAAGAGCCTGGGTTCTACCAACCCTTACAACATGGTGAGGGCAACCTTAAATGGACTTCGCAACATGCAGACCCCGGCAGAGATTGCGAACAAGCGTGGTCTATCGCTTGAACAGATCCTGAACTAACCGGGGAAATCGTTATGGAAAAGAAAACCTTAAAAGTTACTCTGGTCAAGAGCACGATCGGTACGCGCGAGTCACATCGCGCCACTGTTGTGGGTCTCGGTCTAAAGAAGATCCGGCAGACGCGAGTATTGGAAGATACCCCAGCAGTCCGCGGAATGATCAACAAGGTGTCTTACCTAGTAAAGGTCGAGTGAGAGCGCTATGTCTGAAAATACAACTGGTAAAGCAATGCGTTTAAATACAATCGCCCCCGCCGAAGGTGCGAAGCACCCGAAACGACGTGTCGGACGTGGTATTGGATCCGGGATTGGAAAAACAGCGGGCCGTGGCCACAAGGGCCAGAAATCCCGCTCAGGCGGTTTCCATAAGGTTGGTTTCGAAGGCGGCCAAATGCCTTTACATCGGAGACTTCCTAAGCGTGGTTTTACTGCGCCGTTTGCAAAATTCAATGTAGAAATTCGACTCTCGGATCTACAACGCCTCCCCATTGACGATATTGATCTTCTGGCTCTAAAGCAGGCTGGAATCGTCGCTGACTTAACCCGGGCTGCAAAGGTCATTAAATCTGGCGAACTATCTCGAAAAGTTACCCTGCGAGGCGTTGCAGTGACGGCCGGCGCAAGGGCGGCGATTGAGGCCGCCGGAGGCATCGTGATTATCGACCCTCCCGTTGAGAAGCCAAAGAAGCTTCCATCAAAACGAGTTTAATCGCGCCACGCCGTAAAGAACCCACTTCGACTAAGACGCTCTCGAGACCATGGCTAACCCGGCAATGAAAACAGACCGCTTCGCAGATTTGCGTAAGCGGCTTATTTTCTTGGCGCTTGCACTTGTGGTTTATCGGATCGGTGCGCACATTCCGGTGCCAGGAATCGATCCTGAGCAACTCGCCCAGTTGTTTAAATCACAGGCTGGCGGAATTCTCGGGCTCTTTAATATGTTTTCAGGCGGTGCGCTATCCCGTTTCACTGTTTTCGCACTGGGAATCATGCCGTATATCTCAGCATCGATCATCATGCAGCTGATGACCGTCGTTGTCCCTTCATTTGAGGCGCTCAAGAAAGAGGGCGAAGCGGGCCGCCGGAAGATTACTCAGTACACGCGATATGCGACGGTTTTCCTTGCAGTGTTTCAGGCAATCGGAATCTCAGTAGCGCTAGAGTCGCAGCCGGGCCTTGTGATTGACCCAGGCATGATGTTTCGATTCGTTACGGTGACATCACTGGTGACTGGGACCATGTTCTTGATGTGGCTTGGCGAACAGATTACCGAGCGGGGTCTCGGCAATGGAATCTCAATTATTATTTTTGCGGGTATCGCTGCCGGACTACCGAGTGCATTGGGCGGGCTCTTCGAGTTAGTTCGGACAGGGTCGATGAGTGCCCTGGCGCTTCTCTTGATCGTCTTCCTCGTCGTGTTGGTGACCGCATTTGTCTGCTTTGTTGAGCGTGGACAGCGCAAAATTCTCGTGAATTATGCCAAGCGACAGGTTGGCAATAAAGTCTACGCTGGTCAGACCTCCCATCTTCCACTGAAGCTGAACATGTCAGGGGTCATTCCGCCAATATTTGCTTCAAGCATCATTCTGTTCCCCGCCACCTTGAGCTCTTGGTTTAGCTCCTCTGATGGCGGTACGAGTTTTCTTAGTGATATCGCGGCATCGTTGTCACCCGGGCAGCCTCTGTATATCGCGCTCTATGCGGCTGCCATTATATTTTTCTGTTTTTTCTATACCGCTCTGGTTTTTAATAGCAAAGAAACGGCAGACAACCTGAAGAAATCGGGCGCCTTGATTCCGGGCATCCGTCCCGGAGATCAGACCGCGAAATTCATTGACAAAATTCTGATGCGATTGACGTTGGTTGGGGCGATCTATATCACCTTGGTCTGTCTGCTGCCTGAGTTCATGGTTTTGAAGTGGAATGTACCCTTTTACTTTGGCGGCACGTCGCTTTTAATTATTGTTGTTGTGACGATGGACTTCATGGCCCAGATTCAGGCGTACATGATGTCCCAGCAATACGACAGCTTGCTGAAGAAGTCTAATTTTAAGGGCGGAGGGCTCGCTCGCTAATGGCGAAAGACGATGCAATTCAGATGCAGGGCGAGGTCGTAGAGAATCTGCCGAATGCAACCTTTCGCGTCAAATTAGAGAACGGTCACGTCGTTTTGGGCCACATCTCAGGCCGTATGCGGATGCACTACATCCGCATACTTCCGGGCGATAAGGTAACGGTTGAAATGACACCCTATGATTTAACCCGCGCACGAATTGTATTTCGCGCTAAGTAACTGAGAGAAACAGAGGAAAAAATTATGAAAGTTTTGGCATCTGTTCGGCGTATTTGCCGTAACTGCAAAATTATTCGACGCCATGGCGTGGTCCGAGTGATCTGTACAGATCCTCGTCACAAACAGCGTCAAGGCTAACCACTTCCGGAACCCAGGAGTCGACTATGGCACGTATTGCGGGTATCAATATCCCAAATCATCAACACACCGAAATTGGCCTAACGGCGATCTATGGTGTGGGACGTCAACGCGCGCGTGATATCTGCGACGCGGCAGGCGTTCAGTACTCTAAAAAAGTGAAAGACCTTACCGACGACGAGCTGGAGCGTTTGCGGGCCGAGGTTGGAAAGTTCAGCACAGAAGGCGATCTGCGCCGTGAGATATCAATGAGCATCAAGCGACTGATGGATCTCGGCTGTTACCGTGGTTTGCGCCACCGTCGTGGCCTCCCCGTTCGTGGGCAGCGTACCCGGACAAATGCACGTACCCGCAAAGGCCCGAAAAAGGCGGCTGCGGCTCTCAAGAAATAAACCAAAAGGCTATCTATGGCGAAGGCAGGCACTAGTTCTACTACGCGTACTCGCAAAAAAGTGCGCAAGAATGTCACCGATGCAGTGGCACATATCCATGCATCGTTTAATAACACCATCATCACCATCACTGATCGTCAGGGCAATGCACTGTCTTGGGCCTCGAGTGGTGGTGCCGGGTTTAAAGGCTCCCGCAAGAGTACGCCATTTGCAGCCCAGGTTGCTGCGGAGTCGGCAGGCCGGGTAGCACTCGAGTGTGGCGTTAAGAATGTTGAGGTGCGCATTACAGGCCCTGGACCTGGCCGGGAGTCAACGGTGCGCGCGCTAAACGCTCTGGGAATGAAGGTGACGCAGATCTCGGACATCACACCTGTTCCCCATAACGGATGCCGTCCACCGAAGCGTCGCCGTATTTAAAACAAGATCGTCTTGGCCTTATTGGCACTCGGCTTTGGCCGACGATACCGTTGTAGTAAGAGCCCCTGGGTGAACATTGTGACCCCAGGATTATTCAAGCCCACCGTCAGAAATTTTTTCTGACACTTCGCCAGGCCCACACAGAAGACAACTGGCGTTTTTCGAAAAGGAATCGAAGTGGCACGTTATACAGGACCACGTTGTAAACTCTCTCGCCGCGAAGGAACCGATCTTGGCCTCAAGAGCGCCCGTCGCTCACTCGACTCGAAGTGCAAGCAAGATAGTAAGCCCGGACAGCATGGCCGCACCTCTGGTGCGCGACTGTCTGATTACGGAAAGCAGCTCCGGGAGAAGCAAAAAGTAAAGCGCATTTACGGAATGCTTGAGCGGCAGTTTCGGCGTTATTTCGCGAATGCCAGCCAGCAGAAGGGCAACACGGGCGAGAGCTTATTGCAGCTATTGGAGTCCCGTCTTGATAATGTCGTCTTTCGTATGGGGTTTGGCTCAACTCGGGCGGAAGCCCGCCAGCTGGTGAGCCATCGATCGATTCTGGTCAACGGAAAAAGTATCAATATCCCGTCGGCTCATATCAAGCCAAACGACGTGGTTTCGCTCACCGAAAAAGCAAAGGCACAGACCCGCGTAATCGGATCGGTTCAGCTAGCGGAACAAAATGGATTTCCGGCCTGGGTCTCCGTCGACACCAAGAAGATGGAAGGCGTGTTCAAGCAGGTACCCGATCGCTCCGATCTCTCTGCAGAGATTAATGAGAGCTTGATCGTCGAGTTATATTCCCGCTAATTATCGCGAAGGATTTTTATGCAAACAGCATTTCTTAAGCCACGCATTATTGAAGTTGAGCCTACCGGAACTAATTCGGCGAAGATCGTTATGGAGCCCTTTGAGCGAGGATTTGGTCATACGCTCGGGAATGCATTACGACGTGTCTTGCTTTCCTCAATGGAAGGTTTTGCGCCGACAGAGGTTCAGATCGCAGGGGTTGTTCACGAGTATTCAACGATTGAAGGAGTTCAGGAAGACGTCGTTGATCTCCTCCTCAATTTGAAAGGCGTTGTATTTGACCTCGAAGGTCGTAATGATGTTTTGATTTCTTTGCGCAAACAGGGTGGGGGTGTCGTCAAAGCGTCTGACTTTGATCTTCCACATGACGTAAAAGTTATCAATCCGGATCATGTCTTAGCCCATGTGTCAGATAACACTAAGCTTGAACTTCAGGTTCGTGTTGAAAAGGGTCGAGGCTATGTTCCTGGAACCCTTCGCCAAATGTCGGACGACACGAGTCGTGCAATTGGGCGAATCGTTCTTGATGCGTCTTTTTCTCCGATTCGTCGGGTCAGTTATACCGTCGAGAGCGCGCGAGTCGAGCAGCGTACTGATCTCGATCGACTTGTCATCGAGGTACAGACCAATGGAGTCATTAACCCTGAAGATTCAGTGCGTCGTGCCGCCAGAATTCTAGTCGACCAGCTGTCAGTGTTTGCGGCACTCGAGGGCGGCGAGCAGGTTGCCGAGTCGGGCCGTGGCGCGAGCGTTGATCCGATGTTGTTGCGTCCCGTAGATGATTTGGAGCTAACCGTGCGGTCCGCGAACTGCCTAAAGGCGGAGAGCATTTACTACATCGGCGACCTAATCCAGAGAACGGAAAACGAGTTGCTGAAGACACCGAATCTTGGAAGGAAATCGCTCAACGAGATCAAAGAGGTGTTGGCCTCGCGTGGTCTAACCTTGGGTATGAAGCTCGAGAATTGGCCGCCAGCAGGTTTGGATCGCTGATTTATTTTTAGGTGAACCGCGCGAGAGCGCGAAGAGAGTTAAGGAGAAAACCCATGCGTCACCGTCTCGGATTGCGCAAGTTAAATCGCACAACAAGCCATCGGCTCGCGATGTTCCGTAATATGGCAAACGCACTATTACGTCATGAGGCGATTAAGACAACCCTGCCTAAGGCAAAAGAGCTTCGGAAAGTGGTTGAGCCATTGATTACGATCGGAAAAACACCCAGTCTGGCGAATCGTCGCTTAGCCTATGATCGCTTGCGTGATCGTGAAATCGTAGGAAAACTTTTTGCGGAAATTGGCCCTCGGTACGCATCACGTCCGGGTGGCTACTGTCGAATCTTGAAGTTTGGCTTCCGCAGTGGGGATAACGCGCCGATGGCCTTGATGGAGCTTGTTGATCGCCCAGAGATCGCAGAGCCAGTCGATACCGAAAAAGCAGCGTAAGGCTCTTGTCCCCTGTTCAGAGGCCGAATCCCCAAAGGGTTCGGCCCTTTCTATTTGTGCCATCGGGATTCGGTCTAGTCCTTTAACCAGCGTACGATATCGGGCGCATAGTAAGTAAGGACGCCATCAGCGCCCGCGCGCTTAAATGCAATCATGGCCTCGAGCACAGCGTTTCGCTCGTCAATCCAGCCGTTAGCAGCCGCCGCCTTAAGCATCGCATATTCGCCACTGACCTGATACGCAAATGTGGGCGCACCAAACTGGGATTTAATCCGCCAGACAATATCGAGATAGGGAAGACCTGGTTTTACCATGACCATGTCGGCACCTTCTTCAATATCGAGAGCGACCTCTCGCAGGGCCTCGTTCGAGTTGGCGGGGTCCATTTGATAGGTCTTCTTGTCAGACTTTCCGAGACTGCCGGCGCTCCCGACCGCATCCCTGAACGGTCCATAATAGGCCGACGCATACTTTGCCGCGTAGGACATGATTCGGGTATCAACCAGACCTTTTGATTCCAGCGCTGTTCGGATCGCCCCAATTCGGCCGTCTTGCATATCGGAGGGTGCGACAATATCGACGCCGGACTGGGCCTGCATCAGAGCCTGTTCAACGAGTACTTTAACGGTGGGGTCGTTAAGGATTCGGCCTTCCTCGTCGATAAGACCATCCTGGCCGTGGCTCGTGTAGGGATCGAGAGCGACATCAGTCATCAGTCCAATCTCAGGAACATGCCTCTTTAAGGCGCAGACGACTCTTGGGACTAGTCCCGCAGGGTTGAGGGCCTCTCGACCATCCGGGGATTTTTTTGACGACTCAATGACTGGGAAGATCGCTAAGACAGGAATCCCTAAGTCTGCAGCCTGCTCGGCTAAGGGCAGTAGCTGGTCGATCGAATATCGAAATACACCGGGCATTGAGGGAACCCCTAGCGCTACACCACTGCCCTCGGTTACAAAGACCGGGTAGATCAGGTCTTTTACAGATAAGGTGTGCTCACTAACCAAGGAACGAGACCAGGGATCTCTGCGATTTCTACGCATTCTTATGGCTGGAAATTTGGAGTTCAGCATGGTGACCCTTATAACATTACCGGCATAATGGTTAATCTTTCTAATTTTCTGTCCAAGACATATCATGGACGAAGACGCTCTGTCGTCTCCCGCTTCTCCTCCCTGAGCGGGTGCCTATCAAATTTAGGCGTTCCAAACCCGGCGATTGCCTCGCCGGGTTTTTTTTGCCTTCGATTCCGACGGCCGACAGCAAATGACAGCCTTAAATCAAATCATAACGATATCTCGCCGCGAGGCTGATGAGACAGTTCAGCCCTGAGGGCTGTTAAGCCCCCACCAGTGGGCGATCCGCTCTATGACTTCTTCCCGACCAACCCTAGATGTCGCCGAAAATAGGCTGGTGGTGACTTGGCTCCCCCAACGCTCGGCGTGCTCCTTGATCAGGCGATGGGCTAATGCAAGCGCCTTGGCCTGCTCCTGCTTGCCCAGCTTATCGGACTTCGTCAAAAGAATATGGATTGGCTGTCGACGCTGACCAAACCAGTCGAGCATATTCCGATCGAGGGGCCCGAACGGGTGTCGGATATCCATCACCAGAATCATTGCAACAAGGCTTAGCCGTGACTCAAGGAACCGAGCCAGCTCATCTTGCCACCGGGCCTTAGTCGCGTGATCCACAGCCGCGTAGCCGTATCCCGGCAAGTCGACGAGGCGGCCCTTCTCCTCGTCCTGCCAGCAGAGTTGAAAGATATTAATCAACTGCGTCCGCCCTGGCGTCTTGCTGCTGAAGGCGAGCTTTCGGCGATTACATAGGAAATTCAGGGCAGAGGACTTTCCGGCATTCGAGCGACCGGCGATTGCGATCTCCCCTGCGCCGAGGGTGGGCAGATCAGCAGAACGTGCTGCACTTGTCAGAAAGCGAATCTGATGAATCCAGTCTTTAAGGGGCGGTAGAGGGTTTTTGGATTCGGACGACATGAGGCAAAGGGACTCGACTAAAATAGGGGCTGGTCACAATAAGCAGGGAGTCATTATGCGTTACCAGTTTGACACGCTTTCCGCGCGCCCAATGAACGATCAACCGATCCGGGTACTCGGCAGTTTTTTTGCAGCCGCAGCTGCAGCGATTGGTCTGCTCGTTTCAACGCCGACGATCGCCACTGAACCGGCCTCGAAAAAACCCGTTGACCTCGTCAAAGGGAAGGCAACAGCGGCAGCCGTCTGCGCCGCATGCCACATGCCCGACGGCAATAGCATGATCCCTCAAAATCCGATACTTGCAGGCCAGCATGCCGCTTACCTTGAGAAGCAGCTCAATAATTTCAAGCTCAAGGTTGGCGCCAAGGAGCCCGAGCGCAATAACGCCATCATGCTGGGATTTGCATCGACCTTGTCAGAGGATGATATTCGAAACATTGCAGCGTTCTACGCCACACAAAAGCCAACCCCCGCGTCTCCAAAACGCAAAGAACTCCTCGTGACTGGCGCAAAGATTTATCGTAGCGGACTTCCTGAGCGAGGTCTGCCAGCCTGTGCCGGCTGCCACAGCCCTAATGCGGCCGGAGTTCCCGCTCAGTTTCCGCGACTCGCCGGGCAGCATTCAGAGTACACCGAAGCGACTCTGAATAATTTCAGACTCGGCCAACGTAAGAATAGCGCTCAGATGGTGACGATTGCGGGAAAGATGACGGAGGCCGAAATCGCCGCCGTTTCTGAGTATCTTGCCTCGGTACGCTAAGCACCGCCAGCTCATTTCTGGGGATCATCTGCGGTCGCAGGTGACACCAGAGCCCCTTTTTTCGGAACGCCGAACTCTCGTTGCTGGGCTCGGCGGAGCCGCTCTCGTGACTGCGGCACTGGGGCGCGGTATCTCTACGGCTGCGGCGAGCAGTCGATCGCCCGTAAATTATGCGGCGTTACCCGGCAGGCCAAGCCGTTTTTCGATCACGGAAAAACCCGCTCCGTTTGCAGATGCGGCAGGCTACAACAATTTCTATGAATTTGGACTCGATAAAGATGATCCCGCTGCCAATGCGCCAAGTCGGCTAAAGGTCTCGCCGTGGAAGCTATCGATTGAAGGGCTTGTCGCGAAACCTCGGGTCTTTGATACCGATGATTTGATCAAGATTGCTCCTCTAGAGGAGCGCATCACTCGATTGCGTTGCGTTGAAGGTTGGTCAATGGTCATCCCCTGGATTGGGTATTCACTATCCGAGTTGATTAAACAAGTGCAGCCACTAGGATCCGCGAAGTATATTGAGTTCACTTCGTTGGCAGATCCGAAACAGATGCCTGGCTTGAACTCTCGGGTGTTGCGCTGGCCCTACCATGAGGCGCTTCGGCTTGATGAGGCAAGGAATCCCCTCACGATGCTGACGTTTGGGATGTATGGTGTTGTGCTTCCGGCGCAGAATGGGGCACCGGTTCGAATGGTCGTGCCATGGAAGTACGGCTTTAAAAGCGCCAAATCTCTGGTCAAAATCCGGTTTACTGAAACACAGCCAACGACGAGCTGGAGCCTCGCTGCGCCGAATGAATATGGTTTCTACTCTAATGTCAATCCTAACGTGGATCATCCACGCTGGTCACAGGCAACTGAGCGCGTATTAGGTGTCGAGAGTTTGTTTGCGGTTCGGCGCAAGACCGAGTTGTTTAATGGCTACGCGGAGCTTGTTGGCGGGCTCTACGCGGGTCTAGATCTTAAGAAATTCTATTAACGCGCGGTCGGCTTTTCGTTCTTTCGTGCGACTCTTGTACGCTGACCTGCAGTTTCAGACACGTCTGCTCAGGCTCTCCGTATTTCTGTGGGCTGCGGCTCCCCTCTTCGATCTCATGATTTTGGCGCTTACTGCGAAACTCGGTACCAATCCCCAAGAGACCCTGCTAAGGGCAACGGGCACCTGCTGCCTCGTACTGCTGCTGGTGACGCTCTCGGTCACGCCATTACGCCGTCTGCTGGGCTGGGCAGAGCTTAACCGACTGCGACGGATGCTGGGTCTCTGGTCATTCGCTTATGCGTTTGTTCATCTCTTAGGATTCTGGGCGTTTGAGCATGAGTTTCTATGGGCAGCAGTCTTTCAAGATGGGCTTAAGCGGCCATTTGTCACCATCGGGCTGATGAGCTTCGCCTTGTTGATCCCTTTGGCTGTCACATCGAATCAGCTGTCGATGCGGTGGCTTGGGACTCGCTGGAAAAAGATTCATCGGATAATTTATGCGATTGTTTTACTCGCTTGCTTACACTTTTTTCTGCATCGAGCAGGGAAAAATAATTATTTCGATCCGAGTATTGCCCTGGCAATAACCCTCGTGTTACTTGGCCTGCGATGGAGATGGCGCCGAGCTTGATGTCTTACATGGCGTATCACCAAGGAGATAGGCTGGAATTCGTTCGGCAAGGATGAGATCTTCAAATGCTTCACGTCGACGAATTAAGTGCGCTTTTCCATCCAAATCAACGAGGACTTCAGCCGCTCTTGGCCTGCTGTTGTAATTTGAACTCATACTCATTGCGTAAGCGCCTGCCGATAAGACGGCGAGCAGATTGCCGGAAGATAGTGATAGGTCGCGATCTTTTGCAATCCAGTCCCCACTTTCGCAGACGGGACCGACGAGATCCCACTTTTTTTGGTCCGCGACCGCCTGATTGGCGCACAGAGGCTCGACACCATGCCAGGCATCGTATAGGGCCGGCCGCATTAAGTCGTTCATGGCCGCATCAATGATCGCAAAGTTTTTCTCCGGCCCGGGTTTGAGCAATTCAACCCGTGTCAAGAGCAGCCCCGCGTTACCGACGATTGCTCTGCCGAACTCGAACAACACCTTCGGGGCGCCTGCCCGGCGGGATTGCGACCAGATATCAATTCGATTCAACAGCGCACTGAGCAATTCTTTTGGTTGGGGTGGTGTTTCGTTCTCGTAGGTAATTCCCAGACCCCCACCCAGATCGAGGTGATGAATCTGGATACCCTGTTGATCTAAAACTGCCGCCAACTCAAGCACTTTTTCTAGGGAGTCGAGAAACGGTTGAACACTCGTAATCTGCGACCCGATATGACAGTCAATTCCCCGAATATCAAGACCCGGAAGTGTTGCCGCTTTCTGGTAGACCGCGGCTGCCGACTCCATAGGAACACCAAACTTATTCTCTTTTAATCCGGTAGAAATATAGGGGTGTGTCTTTGCGTCAATGTCGGGATTGACGCGAATTGAGATCGGTGCGCGACACCCCTGCGTTGTTGCGATTGTCGAAATCATTTCGAGCTCAGCCTCGGACTCGACGTTGATGCACTTAATTTTCGCCTGAAGGGCGACGGAGATCTCCTCTGGTCTTTTTCCGACGCCCGAGAAGACGATCCGTTCGGCGGACCCGCCACAGGCCAAGACCCTTTGTAATTCACCGATTGATACGATGTCAAAACCAGCCCCCTGCTGGACCAGCAGACGGATAATTGCGAGGTTTGAGTTCGCTTTTAGTGCGTAACAGATTAAGGCATTTCGACCCTGGACGGCCTGAGAGAACGACTGGTAGGCATCAGTGATCATGCGTTCGGCGTAGACAAATGTTGGCGTACCGAATTGCTCTGCAATCGCTGCTAAGGGCCGCCCCTCACAGAGAAGATCCCCTGTTCCGGATCGGGAAAATGGGGAATTTTTTAGCGGACCTGTGTTAAAAAAGTGGGGCATTGTTAAGGTCGAGGTGCTTCCGGGGGAGGTGCTGGAAATTGGGGTTTTGGAAGGACCAAGGGCCCCTTCTGCCCACATCCACCTAAAATCAGACACAGGCCCGTCGTCAGCAGCAAGACCCTCGCCAATCGATAGGACCTCCGGTTCGCGCTCAATGGCCTTGACGGCGGCCGCATGAAGAGAATATTCAAGTCGTACATAGGGGAGAAGTATGACGGAAACTGAGTTTTTGGATGAAGTGCAAAGAATTTGGCAGGCTATTGAGTCGAGCGTTGACCGATGGGCAGAAACGCTTTCAATCGATATTGAGGCAATTCGTAAGGGTTCTGTCCTCGAGGTTGAATTTGAGAACGGTAGGAAGATTATCATCAACCCGCAGACCCCTCTGCAACAGGTCTGGCTTGCGTCTGTTCATGGCGCCTTTCACTTTACAAGGCAGGCGCAGGGCTGGATTGACACAAGAAGTACGAAAGATTTTTGGCAGATATTTACTGAACAGGCGGCTCTCGAGGCGGGCATGGCGCTGCCTGGCTAACGCAGTCCCACGCTCGCCACACCAACACCCGGCCGACTCTCCTGGGTGTAATACTCGCCGCCTATCTCAAGTACTCCGGCAGGCATTGATTTTGTCGTAGGCGGTGTGCGAGGTAGCGCTACTTTCATGTATTCCATCCAGATCGGTAGCGCAAGCCCCCCTCCGGTTTCACGGTCACCTAGTTTCTTGGGCTGGTCGAATCCCACCCAGGCAACACCAACGGCATTTCCACCATATCCGGCAAACCAGGCGTCATGAGAGTCGTTGGTCGTCCCGGTCTTTCCGGCCAAGTCGCTGCGGCCGAGTGAGAGCGCCCGGGTGGCGGTTCCTGATCGGATCACCTGTCGCAAGAGGCTATCCATGATGAACACATGACGTGGATCCATCACCCGTTGGCTCTCTGCCCCAGATTTGACTGGTTGGGCACGGCCCAAAACCTTTCCTTTGAGGTCTACGACCCGGTCAATAAGGAAGGGGTTGACTCGATAACCCCCATTGGCGAAGACCGAATAGCCTGAGGCCATCTGCATGAGAGTGACGGAGCCTGCGCCGAGCGCCATGGTGAGGTAGGGCGGATGACGCTCGGGTTCAAAACCAAATCGTGTGATGTAGTCTTGAGCGTATCGTGGGCCAACGCTATGCAGCACGCGGATCGAGACCATATTTTTTGATTTCGCGAGACCTTGTCGCAGGCTCATCGGTCCATCAAATGTGCCGTCGTAATTTTTCGGTTCCCAGGCCTGACCCCCGGTCTGCCCGGGGTCGAATTGTACGGGCGCGTCGTTTACGATCGTCGCGGGCGAGAAGCCACGGTTGAGTGCGCTCGCGTAGACAAAGGGTTTGAATGCGGATCCGGGCTGTCGCCAGGCTTGTGTGACACGATTAAATTTATTTCGGTTGAAGTCAAACCCACCCACAAGTGCGCGGATTGCCCCACTCTGCGGGTTGAGTGCAACGAATCCAGACTCAACCTCGGGCATTTGAGTGATCTCGAATTGGCCATCGGACATTTGAAGAATTCTGACAACTGCACCTTTGCGCAAGCGCTTTGCAGGCGGCGCAACGGATGACAGCCCTTGACTTGAAAACTTTAGGCCATCACCAGAGATCTCGATGGTCTGGTTCCGGCTTCGACGAACAACGACGCGGGTGTCGCTCACATCAATCACCACTGCAGTGAGGAGTTCCTCGCTATCAGGGCGGTCGCTCAGCGCATCTTCAATGGCATCCTCGAACGCGTCACGTGCGCTCGGCAGGGCGATGAAAGCCTCCGGTCCACGCCAGCCCTGACGACGATCGTACTCGAGAAGACCAACCCTTAGCGCTCTCTGGGCCGCACGTTGTTCGTCGGCTGAAATTGTGGTGTAGACCGTTAATCCGCGGGTGTAGGTCTCTTCTTTGTATTGGTCGAACATTAGCTGGCGTGCCATCTCTGCGACATAAGGAGCGCGCAGAGGAAATTCATCTGCGCGGCCGATGACTGTGAGTTTTTCCGCCTTTGCTTCAGCGGATTGTCGAGGGCTTATTAAGCCGAGTTTCTCCATTCGTCCTAAAACGTAGTGTTGCCGCAAGGTCGCGCGGCGAAGGTTGGCCGAAGGGTTAAAGGCAGACGGGGCTTTCGGCAGCCCTGCCAACATCGCAGCCTCCGCCAGAGAAATTTTTGTAATTTCTTTACCGAAATACGTCTGTGATGCAGCAGCGAAACCATAGGCCCGCTTCCCTAGATAAATCTGGTTTAGATAGAGCTCAAGTATCTGGTTTTTGGTGAGTTTGCGCTCAATTTCAGACGCCAATAGCACCTCGTAGATTTTTCTTGTAAACGTTTTTTCCGAGGAGAGGTAAAAGTTTCGCGCGACCTGCATCGTGATCGTACTTGCGCCTTGCGACCTGCCCCCCGCGAAGATATTGGCCAAGGCTGCTCGTGCGATACCCGTAAAATCAATACCTCGGTGCTGAAAAAAGGCATCATCCTCGGCGGCGAGAATCGCCTGCACAAGATGCTTGGGAACGTCGGGCAGGCGCACGAGGCTTCTGCGCTCCTCGCCAAACTCACCGATTAAAACCCCATCTGAGGTCAACACCCGCAGTGGCATCTTAGGCTGGTAGTCGGCGACCGCATTTATTGGCGGCAGCCTTGGGGTGGCGAGGGCGATAACCAAGAGGGCAACCGCAATTAATGCGATTAGGCTTGAAAGGGCGATCGTGAGCCAGCGCAGAGCGAATGTCATGGGGTAGATTATCGCCTGATAGACTCCTCGCCATGCGAAATATCGTTTTTGTTGGCCTCATGGGTGCGGGCAAGACAACGGTGGGCAGGCGACTCGCCAAGCGTCATGGCCTGGCTTTCGTGGACACCGACCAGGAAATTGAGGCCCGGTGTGGCGCTTCGATTCCAACGATATTTGATTTGGAGGGCGAGGACGGTTTTCGGAAGCGGGAATCACGCGCCATTTCGGAGGTGATGACGCGCACCGGCCATGTAATTACGACAGGTGGAGGAGCGATTCTACGAGCGGAAAATCGGGAGCTGATGCGGTTGGGATTTGTGATTTATCTCGATGCTGACCCGGAACAGCTCTGGCAGAGGCTAAAAAACGATACGAGTCGACCACTATTGAGTCGGTCGGTGGATCCTCGGGAGACGTTGATCGCACTACACGCCGAGCGCGATCCTTTATACCGAGAAGTTGCAGACCTGATTGTGCCGACGACGCGGGCTTCTGTGTCAGTCGTGATGCGCGCAATTGATCAAGGCCTCGAGGAGGCGGGGATTTTATGAGATGAAGACACTACATGTTGCACTCGAGAGTCGGAGCTATCCGATTTGGGTTGGTTCTGGGCTTATTCGCGACCCGCAGTGTTGGCAGAAAGCGTTGTCACCGGGGCGGGTTGTCATTGTGACCAATGAGACGGTGGGCCCGTTGTACGCGGCCACCGTTCGGGAAGCGATAGAGTCCTTAGGCCACTCTGTTATCTGTATTGACCTTCCCGATGGCGAGCAGTTTAAAGACTGGATTCATTTGAACTTAATTTTTGACGGATTGATGGCGAATCGGATTGAGCGCGGGGAGACGATTGTCGCCCTCGGTGGGGGCGTTGTTGGTGATATGGCCGGATTTGCAGCGGCCAGTTACCAACGGGGCATGCGGCTGATCCAGGTGCCAACGACGCTGCTTTCGCAGGTGGATTCCTCAGTTGGGGGCAAGACTGCAATTAATCACCCTCTGGGTAAGAATATGATTGGTGCTTTTTATCAGCCTTCAGCGGTGCTCTGCGACCTTGATGTTCTAAGTACATTGCCGGCGCGTGAATTCAGTGCCGGTCTTGCAGAGGTCATTAAGTACGGGTGTATCCTTGATGCAGGATTTTTCAGTTGGCTTGAAGTCAATATTGAGAGCCTCTTGAATCGTGAGTCTCATGCGTTGACTGAGGCGGTCTACCGATCCTGCGAATTAAAGGCACAGGTCGTTGCCGCGGATGAGCGCGAAACAGATCGTCGTGCGATTCTGAACTTCGGGCATACCTTTGGCCATGCGATCGAGGCGGGCCTTGGCTATGGCAAATGGCTGCATGGCGAGGCAGTCGGCTGCGGTATGGTGATCGCCGCGAATCTGTCGAAAGAGCTTGGTGGATTGTCGTCGGAGATGGTGTCAAGAATTGTTGCGTTAATTGAGAAAGTAGGGCTCCCAACGCGTCCGCCCAGCTGGCCTATCCAAGACTATTTTGAATGGATGTCACACGATAAAAAATCCAAATCGGGGAAGATTCGCTACGTGGTGCTGCGCAGCATGGGGTCCGCGCAGACCCAGGTCGTCGACGATAGGTTGATTTCGAAGGTTCTTGAAAAAGCGATTGCATGAACCGCCTTGAAGGGCGCATCATTTCTTCTCCGACTCTCCCATGAGGATCTCATGGCTCGACAGGCGCGTGATGCAAGACCTGGCAGGACTTATCACTTGGTGCAGCGAGGACACGATCGCGCAGAGATTTTTCGTGACGATCAGGATCGCTCCTCTTACTTTGATTCCTTCTTGCAGGCAGCCATTGGTTTTGGGCTCCGTGTTCATTCCTATTGCTTACTCAAGAGCGAGGCTCACTGGCTGGTCACGCCGCAGCGGGCCGATGCAATGGCAGATGTGGTTCAACAGGTGGGCCGTAGTTACGTTCGGCGCTTCAATACGCGATGGATGAGACAAGGAACCCTCTGGGAGGGGCGATATCGGGCCTATTGGATTGATGAGCCAACCTTTGGCCTGCTGGTCCAGAGGGCGATTGAGTGGCTGCCTGTTCGGGCTGCCTTGGCGAGTCGTCCAACGGATTGGAAGTGGTCGAGCGCGGAAACCCATTCTGGCCAGCGGCCCGAAACACGGCTGACCCCGTTACCCAGTTACTGGGCGTTAGGCAACACGCCGTTTGAGCGAGAGGCCGCGTACTGCGGCATTCTCGATCAGCCATTGACCGACTCCACTTGGGAGTGTGTCAAAAAGGGCCTCTCTAGCGGAAGACCATGGGCAACCGAAAGGATGATGGCCAGCCTGACCGAAGAAGAGCAGGCCCGCTGGCGCAAGCGGCCACGTGGCCGGCCAAGGGGGGCCTCTAAGCCGGATTGATCGATAGCCCGTCTCGATTGGGGGCCAATTTTTATATGTCCCCTAATAAAAATAAAAATAAAAATAATCCTACTTATATATGTTCTGACCCTGTTTAAAAATTAGACTTTATAAGGGTTCAAGCGGATTTTATATTGATCTTCCCACTGGGCTGAGGCTATAGTTTCAGGCCTCTTTAATCAATTTTGCTCCGCACCATGATTCCAGCCCAAGGCCTCTATGACCCCCGAAATGAACACGACGCCTGTGGGGTCGGATTCGTTGCCCACATCAAAGGATTGAAGTCCCACGACATCGTTCAGCAGGGTCTCAACATCTTGCGCAATCTCGACCATCGCGGCGCGGTTGGCGCAGATGCGCTGATGGGCGACGGCGCGGGACTGCTGATTCAAATCCCCGATACATTTTTTCGCGAAGAAATGCAGGCCATGGGCATCACGCTTCCGCCACCTGGCGAATATGGGGTTGGCAACATTTTTCTCCCGAAAGAGCGCGCCTCACGCCTCGCCTGCGAGCAGGAGTTAGAAAGGGCGGTTCGCGCAGAGGGTCAGATTGTGCTGGGCTGGAGGGACGTCCCCACGAATCGGGAGATGCCAATGTCTCCCTGGGTTCGGTCTCGCGAGCCGATCATGCGCCAGATTTTTATTGGTCGAGGTGCAGACGTCATCGTGCAGGATGCGCTGGAGCGAAAACTCTATGTCATCCGTAAGACAGCATCAAGTGCGATTCAGAAACTTGAACTCAAGCACAGCAAAGAATATTACGTCCCAAGTATGTCGACACGGACCATTGTGTACAAGGGGCTTTTACTCGCGGATCAGGTGGGTGAGTATTACCTTGATCTGAAAGATCCACGTTGCGTATCTGCGCTGGCGCTTGTCCACCAGCGATTTTCAACAAACACGTTTCCGCGATGGTCGCTTGCTCACCCCTATCGGATGGTGGCGCATAACGGGGAGATCAATACAGTAAAAGGAAATTACAACTGGATGCGCGCTCGTGAAGGTGTCATGTCGTCACCGGTGCTCGGCAATGATCTGCAAAAACTCTATCCCATCAGCTTTGCAAACCAGTCGGATACCGCCACCTTCGATAACTGTATTGAACTACTCGTGGCCGCAGGATATCAACTCTCTCAGGCCGCCATGATGATGATTCCCGAACCCTGGGAGCAGCACAACGCCATGGATGAAAGTCGCAAGGCATTCTATGAATATCACGCGGCGATGCTGGAACCTTGGGATGGACCGGCCTCAATTGTCTTTACAGATGGGCGGCAGATCGGTGCGACCCTAGACCGGAACGGGCTGCGACCCTCCCGATACTGCATCACCGATGACGACCTCGTCATCATGGCTTCTGAGTCGGGAGTGCTGCCCATTGCTGAGAGCAAGATCGTGCGCAAGTGGCGCCTTCAGCCGGGCAAGATGTTTCTGATCGACCTCGAACAAGGCCGAATGATTAACGACGAAGAACTCAAAGCGTCGCTCGCTAAAGCAAAGCCCTATAAACAATGGATCGAAAACCTCCGCATTCGTCTAGAGACCCTCGGAGGAACTGCAATTGCAAACACTCCGCCCCCAGAGGAATTGACGCTGCTCGACCGACAGCAGGCCTTCGGCTATACCCAGGAGGATATTAAGTTTCTGATGGCACCAATGGCTGCGAATGGGGAAGAGGGTATCGGGTCGATGGGTAACGACTCACCGTTGGCCGTCTTGTCAGATCGAAATAAGCCACTTTACAACTACTTTAAGCAGCTCTTCGCCCAGGTGACAAACCCGCCAATTGACCCAATTCGCGAGGCGATTGTCATGTCACTCGTCTCATTTATAGGCCCACGTCCAAATCTACTGGACATCAATCAGGTGAATCCACCCCTACGACTTGAGGTCACGCAGCCGGTTCTCGATTTTGCCGACATGCAACGCTTACGAGATGTTGCGGATCACACCCAAGGAAAATTCAAAAGCCACACCCTAGACATTACCTATCCGATTGAGTGGGGCTCCGAAGGGGTCGAGGCAAAACTCGCCTCGCTCTGTGCAGAGGCAACAGATGCCATCAAGTCGGGCAAGAATATTTTGATTGTCAGTGATCGGGGGGTCAGCATAACCAAGGTGGCTGTGCCTGCTCTGCTCGCCTTATCTGCTGTACACCAACACCTCGTCCGTGAGGGCATGCGAACATTGGCCGGGCTTGTCGTTGAGACCGCTTCTGCTCGAGAGGTTCATCACTTTGCGGTGCTGGCAGGCTACGGTGCGGAGGCCGTTCACCCCTATCTAGCGCTCGAGACTCTCGCCGATATTCACCAACACCTTCCAGGTGAATTATCCGCAGAGAAGGCTATCTCAAACTACATTAAGGCAATCGGCAAGGGCCTCTCCAAGATCATGTCAAAGATGGGAATAAGCACCTACATGTCTTACTGCGGTGCTGAAATCTTTGAAGCAATCGGAATCAATAAAGAAACAGTCGACAAATATTTCACTGGCACCTCGAGTCAGGTAGAGGGTATCGGCGTTTTCGAAATTGCCGAGGAGGCCATTCGCACACATCTCCAGGCATTCAGTAAAGACCCTGTCTTGAAGGGCTTACTTGATACTGGCGGTGAATACGCCTGGCGCGTCCGCGGTGAGGCTCATATGTGGACACCCGACGCGATTGCTAAGCTTCAGCATTCAGTCCGTGCTAACAATTGGAGCTCCTATAAAGAGTACGCCCAGCTGATCAATGACCAGAATAAGCGTCACATGACGTTGCGCGGACTCTTTGAGTTTAAGCTTGATGCCTCGCGGGCGATTCCAATCGAGGAGGTTGAACCCGCTTCAGAGATTGTAAAACGTTTCGCGACAGGTGCGATGTCTCTCGGGTCCATCTCGACCGAGGCCCACACGACCCTCGCAATTGCCATGAATCGAATCGGAGGTAAGAGTAACACTGGCGAAGGCGGGGAAGATGCAAACCGCTATCGTAATGAACTCAAAGGCATACCCATTCATCAGGGCACGCTTGTCTCTGAAATCATCGGAAGAGATGTTGTTGAGGTGGACTATGCACTCAATGACGGAGACTCGCTTCGTTCTAAAATTAAGCAAGTCGCTTCTGGCCGGTTTGGCGTGACAGCAGAGTATCTTGTGTCTGCAGATCAGATTCAAATCAAAATGGCACAAGGCGCAAAACCCGGCGAGGGTGGCCAACTTCCCGGCGGAAAGGTGTCCGACTACATCGGCAAGTTACGCCATTCAGTCCCAGGTGTTGGGCTAATTTCACCTCCGCCGCATCATGATATCTACTCAATCGAAGACCTCGCACAACTGATTCATGACCTAAAAAATGTTGCGCCCCATGCGTCTATTTCAGTCAAACTCGTGTCGGAGGTGGGGGTCGGTACTGTCGCCGCGGGAGTTGCCAAGGCCAAGAGTGATCACGTTGTGATCGCTGGGCACGATGGGGGTACTGGTGCGTCGCCCTGGTCATCGATTAAGCATGCGGGCACACCCTGGGAAATTGGTTTGGCCGAGACCCAACAGACTCTCGTCTTAAATGGACTTCGTAACCGGATCCGTGTTCAGGCTGACGGTCAGATGAAAACGGGCCGAGACGTCGTCATTGGCGGCCTGCTCGGAGCCGACGAATTTGGTTTTGCAACGGCACCACTGGTAGCGGAGGGCTGCATCATGATGCGCAAATGCCATCTCAATACATGCCCAGTTGGTGTCGCGACGCAGGATCCGATCCTGCGCAAGAAATTTTCCGGAAAGCCCGAACATGTTGTGAATTATTTCTTTTTTGTTGCGGAAGAGGTCCGCAGCATCATGGCCCAGCTTGGAATCGCCCATTTCGACGAATTGATTGGCCGCTCTGATTTATTAGATGCCCGCAAGGGCCTATCGCACTGGAAGGCGCAGGGGCTTGATTTCGGACGGCTTTTCTACCAGCCCAAGCGATCGGGTTCCGTTGTGAACTACCACACCGAGACTCAGGACCACGGCTTAGATAAGGCGCTTGACAACATTCTGATTCAGAAATCCAAGGCTGCGATCGCGCATGGGGAACGGATTCAGTTCATGGAGGTGGCACGGAATGTAAACCGAACTGTGGGAGCGATGCTCTCCGGGGAGGTAACTCGGCACCATCCGGAGGGCCTGCCTGATGACACCATCCGGATTCAACTGGAAGGCACTGGAGGTCAATCGTTTGGCGCCTTCTTGGCGAGAGGGATTACGCTTTATCTTATTGGCGATGCGAATGATTACACCGGAAAGGGCCTATCCGGTGGTCGTGTTGTCGTTCGACCCAGCATTGACTTTCGTGGAGATTCAAGCCAAAACATAATCGTTGGTAATACGGTGCTCTATGGCGCAACCTCGGGTGAGGCGTTTTTTAGCGGTGTCGCCGGAGAGCGCTTCGCCGTGCGTCTTTCCGGAGCAACCGCTGTCGTTGAAGGAACGGGCGATCACGGCTGTGAATACATGACCGGTGGAGCAGTGATAGTCCTTGGGCCGACAGGCCGAAATTTTGCCGCAGGAATGTCGGGTGGTCTTGCCTATGTCTATGACGAAGATGGTCAGTTTCATCGGCGATGCAATATGGCAATGGTGGCGCTTGAGACACTGCCGGACGGGGATGATGCCTTCGTTAAGAAATTAATTGAGGATCACCATCGCTGGACGGGTAGTCGACGGGCTCGCGAGATTCTCGATCATTGGGGTGCGGCGCGATCAAAATTCGTCAAGGTATTTCCGAACGAGTATCGACGGGCATTGGCTGAGCTCGAGCAAAAGAAAATCTCTGGTAAAGAAAAGGTGGCAGTCTGATGGGAAAGATCACGGGATTCATGGAGTTTCATCGGCTCGAGGAGGGCTACTTGCCTGTGCAGGATCGGCTCAAGAACTATAAAGAGTTCGTGATTAGCCTTGACGATACGCAGGCAAAGACTCAGGCAGCGCGTTGCATGGATTGCGGTACACCATTTTGCAATAACGGCTGCCCCGTGAACAACATCATTCCGGATTTCAATGAGCTCGTCTTTCAGCAGGATTGGAAACAAGCCCTTGAGGTACTGCATTCAACTAATAATTTTCCGGAATTCACGGGCCGAATCTGCCCTGCGCCGTGTGAAGCGGCTTGCACGCTGAATGTGAATGATGACTCAGTCGGAATTAAGTCGATTGAGCATGCGATTATTGATCGGGGCTGGCAGGAGCAGTGGGTGACGCCAGAGATCTCAAAAGAAAAGACTGGCAAGCGTGTCGCGATCGTCGGCTCAGGCCCCGCAGGCATGGCCGCTGCCCAGCAGCTTGCACGGGTTGGGCATGCCGTAACGGTCTTTGAGAAGAACGATCGGGTTGGTGGATTACTTCGGTATGGAATTCCAGATTTCAAGATGGAGAAAATCCATATTGATCGACGTGTTGCGCAGATGGAAGCGGAGGGTGTTGTTTTCAAGACAGGCGTACTCGTCTCAGAGCTGCCGAGAGATGTCAAGGTCACGAATTGGGCGCGAGAAACCATTAGTCCGCAGATCCTCGTGCAGGATTTCGATGCGGTGATTCTCACCGGCGGCGCTGAGCAGCCACGGGATCTTCCGGTGCCAGGGCGCGAGCTCAAAGGGATTCACTTTGCGATGGAGTTTTTGCCGCAGCAAAACAAATTAAATGCTGGCGACACCGTCGCCACGCAGATTCGTGCCGACGGGAAACACGTCATTGTGATCGGTGGTGGGGATACAGGGAGCGATTGCGTTGGCACGTCAAATCGTCACGGAGCGGCAAGCGTCACACAATTTGAGTTGTTACCGCAGCCGCCGGAGCAGGAAAATAAGGCACTGGTCTGGCCCTATTGGCCAATCAAGCTGAGGACTTCATCAAGTCATGAGGAAGGCTGTGATCGGGAGTTCAGTATTGCGACTCGGGAATTCATCGGCGAACAAGGTCGGGTGACTGGACTCAAGAGCGTTCAGGTTGAGTGGAGAGACGGCAAAATGACTGAGGTTCCGGGCTCCGAGAAAATACTAAAAGCGGATCTGGTTTTGCTGGCGATGGGGTTTGTATCTCCGATTGGGTCAATCCTAGACTCCTTCGGGATTGACAAGGATTCACGAGGAAATGCGAAAGCGACTACCGAGGGCCCCCGTTCTTATATGACCAACGTGCATAAAGTATTCACGGCAGGGGATATGCGTCGCGGTCAGTCTCTCGTGGTCTGGGCGATTCGTGAGGGCCGACAGGCGGCCCGTACTGTTGATGAGTTTCTAATGGGAACCTCAACATTACCGAGATGAAATCCCGGCTGCCGAAGGTTGGCACGACGATTTTTACCGTCATGTCGGCGCTGGCCGCCGAGCGCGGGGCTGTCAATCTGGGCCAAGGTTTTCCAGATTTTGAGCCGGACGAGGCCTTGCTCGAGGCTGTTAACCGGGCAATGCGATCAGGCCACAATCAGTATGCGCCACTCAATGGAGCGGCAGCCTTGAGGCGGGTGGTGTCAGAGAAAGTTGAGACACTCTACGGACGATTTTACGATCCGGATTCTGAGGTAATGATTACTGCCGGTGCAACGCAGGCGATCATGACTGCGGTATTGGCATTGGTACATCCCGGGGATGATGTAATTGTGCTTGAGCCGGTTTATGACAGCTACATTCCGGCCATCGAGTTGGCTGGAGGTCGAGCGGTACGCATCCCGATGACACAACGCTATCGGGTTGACTGGGAGCGGGTGGCCGCCGCCGTGTCGAACAAGACCAGAGCGATCTTGGTGAATTCTCCTCACAATCCTTCGGGGATGATTCTTCGGGAGCCCGATCTGCGCGCTCTTGAGGCAATCGTCCTCAGGCATGGCTTATGGGTGATCTCAGATGAAGTCTACGAGCATATGGTGTTTGATGGCGAGCAGCATCAGAGCGTAAGTCGATATCCTGCAATTGCGGAGCGAGCAGTCGTTATTTCGTCTTTCGGAAAAACGTTTCATGTCACCGGCTGGAAGATAGGTTCTGTTGTGGCCCCAGTGAAGCTGATGTCGGAGTTTCGGAAGGTGCATCAATTCAATGTGTTTGTAGTTAATAGTGTGATGCAGATAGGCCTTGCCCACTACATGACAAACCCCGAGCCCTATCAGCAATTGCCAGATTTCTACCAACGCAAGCGGGATCTCTTTCGCCAGGGGCTAACCAATACGCCATTGAAGCTCTATCCTTGCGAGGGAACCTTTTTCCAATTAGTGGATTACTCTGAGATCTCTGATCAGGCAGAGTTTGATTTTGTGAAGTGGTTGACTTGCGAAAAGGGCGTAGCATCAATTCCGCTGTCGAGTTTTTATGAAGACAGGGTAGAAAATAAAACGATTCGCTTTTGTTTCGCTAAAAAAGAAGAAACCCTTCGCCTGGCGATTGATCGTTTATCCGCCCTCGTGTGAGCGGCTGATGAGGCTTGCCGAAACTCCGATGGTATTTCTGGATCTTGAGACTACGGGCGCCACCGCGACACGAGATCGAATCACGGAAATCGGGCTAGTAAGTGTTTCTGACTCTGGCGTGACGCGCTACAGCCAACTGGTAAACCCCGAATGCCGCATTCCGGACTTCATTCAGGGGCTAACAGGCATTACGAATGAGATGGTCGAAAGTGCGCCCCGGTTTGCTGAGCTCGCTGGAGATTTATTTGATCGGCTTGAGGGGAAATTATTAGTTGCCCACAATGCAAGGTTTGATTACGGCTTTCTGAAGAACGAATTTAAGCGCATTGGAATTAATTTTCGGTCACGGGTTCTCTGCACCGTTAAGCTTTCGCGTCATCTCTATCCTCAGGAGACCCGGCATAATCTTGATGCCCTGATTCACCGCCATGGGCTACTTCAGTCGGGTCGACATCGGGCACTCGCAGATGCAGACCTTATTTTTCAGTTCTGGAACAAATTGCAAGAGCGTTTTTCGCCAGAAAGACTCTACGCTGCAATTGATTCACTCACGGCGCGGCCCTCGATCCCCTCCCAGCTCGACCCAGATCTTCCAGATCAACTTCCCGAATCACATGGGGTCTATATTTTTTATGGTGAGAATAACTTTCCGCTCTATGTCGGCAAGAGTAAGAATCTACGTAAGCGTGTCATGTCTCATTTCTCAGCAGACCATGCCCGCGGCAAAGAGATGAGTATTTCTCTACAGATCCGGCGAGTCGATTGGATCGAAACATCGGGAGAAATTTCTTCTCTTCTTAAGGAATCAGCGCTCGTCAAGACTCTAATGCCGAGCCATAACTCACGGCTGCGACGTCATAAAGAGTTATGCGCCTGGCAGGTGAGGAGCGAGGATAAAGAGGCGTCCATGCCGGATCATGCAGGTCAGAGCGCCCTGAATGATCAGCCTCATCGAACGCTAGCCCCGCCAACGCTGATCTGGGGTCGAGATTTAAATCTCGGCGCTCAGCCCGATCTCTATGGAATCTTTCGGTGTCAGCGGGATGCGTTTGCGATGTTATCTGAGCTTGCCCAGACCGCTCAGTGTTGTAAGGTATTACTCGGCCTGGAGAAGGCGCAGCCTGGATCTGCCTGTTTCGGTTTTCAATTGAAGCAGTGCAGGGGGGCTTGTATTGGCAAGGAGCCTCTCGGCAATCACCAGTCCCGCCTGATGATGGCCCTTGCGCAGCATAAGCTTCCGGTCTGGCCGTACAAGCAGCCGATTGGTTTGCGAGAAGGTGATACCGTTCATCTTGTTGATGCTTGGTGCTACCTCGGTGCCGCGCAACGTGAGGATGAGATCTTCGATATTCTTGAGTCTGGCCAACCAGTATTTGATCTTGATGTCTATAAGATTCTTCAAAAGGCAATGCGTACACTAGATCTCGTTAGACTCTAATGGCAAACGAACCGTTAACACGTCGGCGTTGGCTTAAGTCTTTCTCGGCTATCGGCCTTAGTCTATTGACGCCTTTAGGCGCGCGGACTTCTGTTGCGCAGTCTGCACCCCAGTCGTATTCCGATGCACTGAAGGAGGGGCGGTGCGTTATCTTGATTCGGCATGCGCTCACGACCCCTGGAGTTGGAGACCCCCCTGGAATGCGGCTTGATGACTGTTCAAGCCAACGCGGCTTATCAGCGGAGGGCCGCGCCCAATCGAGACGGCTAGGTCAGTGGTTTAGGACTCATGGATTTCGTCCCCAGGCCGTGAGGTCAAGCCAATGGTGCCGCTGCTTAGAGACGGCGCGAGGGGCCTTTCATCAGCGAGAAAATAGTTCTCCAGTGGCAATCACGCCATGGACGGCCCTTAATTCTTTTTTTCAGGGCCATGGAAGTCGGGATCAGCAGTTAAAGGATGCCATGAGTGCTGCGAGTACCGTGTATGAGCGAAGCAAGAGAGGGGAATTTGAGGTCTGGGTGACGCACCAGGTGGTGATTAGTGCGCTAACGGGTTACTCCTGTGCCATGGGTGAAATGATTGTGGTCCAGAGAGAGTCTTCCGACCCGGCTTTACGTGTACTCGCGAGTGGGTTTGTCGTGTGAGAAAGTCGGCCGAAGGGTCTGTAGCGACCCGTCCAATACTTTTTTCAGATAACGACCCGTGTAGCCGTTCGGGCACCGGGCAACGAACTCCGGCGTCCCGGTTGCGACAATGCGACCCCCTCCATCACCGCCTTCTGGGCCCATGTCGATGATCCAATCTGCAGTCTTGATGACATCTAAATTATGCTCAATGATCACGAGGGTATTGCCTGCATCACGTAAGGCGTGCAAGACCTCTAATAGCAGCCTGATATCGTGGAAATGTAACCCGGTTGTCGGCTCATCGAGAATATATAAGGTGCGACCGGTATCTCGTTTTGAGAGTTCTTGGGATAATTTGACGCGTTGAGCCTCGCCACCCGATAGGGTTGTGGCACTCTGACCAAGACGTACGTAACCCAGTCCGACATCCATCAGCGTTTGTAGACGTCGCGAGACATTCGGTACTGCCTTGAAAAATTCCATAGCCTGTTCGATCGTGAAGTCAAGCACTTCGGCAATATTCTTACCTCGGTAGCGCACATCAAGCGTCTCCCGGTTGTATCTCAGTCCATGGCAGACATCACAGGGAACATAGACGTCCGGTAGAAAATGCATCTCGACTTTTACTAGGCCGTCACCCTGGCAGGCCTCGCAGCGGCCACCCTTGACGTTAAACGAGAATCGACCCGCATCATATCCGCGCTCCCGCGCTGTCGAGGTCTGAGCAAATAGCTCACGAATGGGCGTAAATAATCCTGTGTAGGTCGCGGGGTTGCTGCGCGGGGTTCGACCAATAGGGCTTTGATCGACATTGATTACCTTGTCAAAATGTTCGAGTCCCTCGATAGCCTCATGGGCTGCAGGTTCCAGGTTTGATCCATAGATCTTTTTTGCGGCCGCAGCAACCAAGGTATCGTTGATCAATGTCGACTTGCCAGATCCTGACACTCCGGTAACACAGATCATGAGTCCGCAAGGGATCTCTACCTCGACCTGCTTAAGGTTATTTCCATACGCCCCGATGATGCGGAGGTTCTTCTCAGTCGGTGCGCGTCGCGTTTTCGGAATCGGAATGGTCTGGCGACCCGATAGGTATTGACCGGTTAGGGATTGCGGATGAGCAAGGATATCTTTTGGAGATCCTTGCGCAACAATCTGCCCCCCGTGAATACCGGCGCCGGGGCCCATATCAATAACATAGTCAGCATTTAAAATTGCATCTTCATCGTGCTCCACCACGATTACCGTATTGCCTAGATCACGAAGATCTTTCAGGGTCTGGAGTAGGCGATCATTATCGCGTTGATGTAATCCAATCGAGGGTTCATCGAGCACATACATCACACCGGATAGACCAGCACCAATTTGACTTGCTAGCCTTATTCGCTGACCTTCTCCACCCGATAGTGTTGCTGCGGGTCGATCTAAGGTGAGGTAATCCAAGCCAACATTGATGAGAAACCCGAGTCGTGCAGTGATCTCGGAAAGAATTTTCTCACCGATTGCCGCCTTCATTCCGGGGAGTACAAGCCTTGATAGGCGGTTTCTGGCATCGTGAAGCGGCAGATGCATCAGGCTCGGAAGGTCGATGTCTTGGCCGGTCGACCCGACACGAACGGACCGAGCCTCTCGCCGGAGCCGCGTTCCCTCGCAGGCAGGACAGGGTTGTGTATTGCGGTAGCGGCCAAGCTCTTCGCGGACGGCTTGGGAGTCTGTCTCCTGGTAGCGACGCTGCATATTGGGCAGAATTCCTTCGAAGGCATGCTCTTTGATGACCACCTTACCCCGATCTCCTGGGTATCTTAGGGGAATCAGATCGTCACCCGAGCCATGCAATAGGACTTTCTGAATCTCTTGCGAGAGCGATTCAAACGGCGTTTCTAGATCAAAGCTGTAGTGATCCGAGAGGCTTTGCAAGAGCTGAAAATAAAATGCATTACGTCGATCCCAACCCTTGATCGCACCTGATGCTAGACTAAGTTGTGGAAATTGAACGACACGTTTTGCATCGAAGAATTCGACCATCCCAAGGCCATCGCACTGGGTGCAGGCACCTGCAGGACTATTGAATGAGAAGAGTTGAGGCTCCAGATCTCTTAGACTGAAACCACACTCGGGGCACGCAAACTTTGTTGAAAATACGGTTTCAGACCCGAGCGTCTTAGGGGAGTCAACCTCGCTGTCAACTTCTGCGGGTTCACAGATCAGGACGGCGCGGCTTTCGCCGAGTCTGAGGGCGGTCTCTAGAGACTCCGCAAGACGTTGGTTGATATCGGGACGAATTTTTAGCCGATCAATGACAAGTTCAATTGAGTGCTTTTGATTTTTGTTCAACGGACCAATCTGATCAATATCTGCAAAGGTAGGCGGCTGATTTTCGGTCTGGATGCGAAGCCGAACAAAACCCTGAGCTCGAAGGTTATTGATCAGATCGGTGTGCTCGCCTTTGCGGTTGGTAAGAATAGGGGCTAAGACGATTAACTTGGAGTGTTCCGGCCAGCCCAAGATCTGATCAACCATCTGGGAAATTGTCTGTGATTCAAGCCTGTGCTGTGGATGTTCCGGGCAGTGAGGAACCCCTGCCCGTGCAAACAACAGTCGTAGATAGTCATGAATTTCAGTAACTGTGCCAACGGTGGATCTTGGATTATGGCTGGTCGCCTTTTGCTCAATTGCGATAGCGGGTGATAGCCCCTCAATAAGGTCGACGTCGGGCTTTTCCATGAGTTGTAGGAACTGTCGAGCATAGGCTGACAAGGATTCCACATAACGCCGTTGGCCTTCAGCGTAGAGGGTATCGAAAGCAAGCGATGATTTCCCTGATCCCGATAGTCCTGTGATGACCACGAGTTGATGCCGGGGAAGATCGACATCAATGGTTTTCAAATTGTGGGTTCGGGCGCCGCGCACCCGGATTGCATCGCGCATTTTTTACATCGAGTTAGCCAATCGAATACTATAACCCTCAGTAATGATGAAAGCATCTCAAAAAATCCGGTTTACCCCTGAAGAGTGGCGTGCCTGCCTTGCGCTTTCTATGTTGTATGGCCTGAGAATGCTCGGCCTTTTCTTGGTCTTCCCGATTCTCGCGGCGGAGGCTCAGCATCTCGATGGCGGTAGTGATCCGCTCTGGGTAGGCATTGCGGTGGGAGTCTACGGCCTGACGCAGGCGTTCTTCCAAATTCCGTTCGGTATCGCATCGGATCGGGTTGGCCGTCGCAGGGTGATCCTTGCGGGATTGGTTGTTTTTGCGTTTGGTAGTTTTGTCGCGGCGATGGCGACCTCCATTGAGGGGCTCTCGGTTGGCCGTGCGCTGCAGGGTTCGGGGGCAATATCGGCAGCAGTGACCGCATTTCTGGCAGATGTTACCCGCGATGAGGTCCGCACACGGGCGATGGCGTTGATTGGCGGCACGATTGGAATGACGTTCGCGTTATCGTTGATCGTTGCACCAGCGCTTTCTGCCCTTGTTGGGATGGATGGCCTATTCTGGTTAACGGGGGCCTTAGTGCTTGCAGCAATGTGGCCTGTATTTCGAATGAGGGAACCTCCGCGTCGGCCCGCGACGGATTACTCGTTCCAGCAGGCCCGAAAGACTGTTTTCTCAAACAGTCAGTTGATGCGTTTGAATTTCGGAATATTCATGATTCACATGACACAAACCGCAATTTTTGTGGTGATTCCATTGAGCCTGATTGAGATGGACTTTGCTCTGGCCAGGCATTGGCAGTTGTACTTGCCGGTTGTTCTGCTCTCATTTGTCGCGATGCTTCCTCCGGTTTTTTGGGCAGAACGCACGGGAAGAAATAAGCCAGTCTTTCTCTCGTCGATTGGCCTGATGGGTTTCGCGATCTTGGGATTCGCTTGGATCCCCCATACGCTCTGGGTTTGGGCGGCCGTCTTATTTTTATTCTTCACTTCTTTTAATCTGCTCGAAGCATTCCTACCGTCATGGGTATCCCGCGTCGCGCCACCGGCGCATCGGGGCCTTGCGCTGGGGATCTACAACACCACGCAGTCCCTGGGCCTATTCGCAGGAGGGCTGCTTGGGGGGGTGATGGTCAAGTCATTTGGGGAGCAGGCCATCTATTGGGCCTGCACCAGCATGATCATTGTTTGGGGCATGATCTCGCTTGGTTTAAAGGAGATTGGCCCGAGGCTTCCGCGGGCTGGTTAGCCGATTCGCCTCCCAAGCCCTTTTCTTGCGGCCTCGCTCAAAGGATTAATCCGAATGTGGGATAGTCACGACTGAGGGCTGGTTCCATGCTTTGGGGGGTCCCGATCCCGGGCATTTTTTAGGAGAAAACAGATGTTAATGGTTGGCGTTGCAAGAGTTGGAAACGAGCCGGTGGCTCGCTATACCCCGGACGGCAAGGCAGTGATGGATATCTCACTAGCCTTTGACTACGGGCGCAAGGGGAGTGATGGCCGCAGGCCCACCCAGTGGGTCAACGCAGCAATGTGGGGGGACCGGGTCGAACGTCTCCAGCCTTATCTCTCGAAAGGCTCACAGGTCTTCGTCACGCTGTCCGAACCCCACATCGAGACCTACGAAAAAAAGGACGGATCAGGGCAGGGCTTTTCAATGAGAGCCCGCGTCACGGAATTGGAGTTCGTTGGCGGTCGTCGGGATGAGGCCGGCAGTGGCGAAGACCCCCCCGGGGCTGCCCCCTCGGCGAAGCCGACGGGCTCAACAAAGCCCGCAGGTAAGGCCGCCGGGTTTGACGAACTCGATGATGACATCCCCTTTTGAGGGGCGTTAACAGGTAAAATTTCCTGTCAGATCGCGCCGCTTATGCGGCGCGCGTCTTTTATACCAGAAGGAAAACCATGCCGATCTACGCCTATCGTTGTGAGGGGTGCGGGTTTCAGAAAGACGCCCTTCAGAAACTCTCCGACCCGCCGCTCCTTGAGTGCCCCCAGTGTGATCAACCAAGCCTTGTTAAGCAGGTGACTGCCGCGGGATTTGCACTGAAGGGAACGGGTTGGTACGCCACGGATTTTCGTGACCAGGGCAAGAAGCCGACGACGCCTGCCGCAAACGCAGAGGGGAGCGCCTCTTCAGTCAGCCAGGAATCCTCTTCGGGCGTCGCGCCTGAAGCGGTTGCGTCCGCACCGGCAACCGCAAGCCCTGCCGTAGCCCCTAATAATCCGGCCGGGCCAGGCAAAACGTCTGTACCCTCGACGGCTGCCTAAACCAATGCCAATCCAGACCCACTTTAAACGGTATTTCCTAGCGGGGCTCATCCTCTGGGCGCCCTTGTCCATCACGATCTGGGTGATCGCTTGGATATTCGATTTGCTCGATAGCGTGCTGCCTGTCGCCCTGCGATCAGAGGTTCTGTTTGGGGTTCATATTCCGGGGTTCGGTGTGCTGGTCGTTGTGATGTTCATTCTTGTGACCGGCTTTCTTGCGGCGAACCTGATTGGACAGAAGCTCGTTGATCTCTGGGAGGGCTTAATGCGCCGAATCCCTCTCGTGAGATCAATTTACTCATCGGTCAAGCAGGTCAGTGACACAATCCTTGCGCCCAATGGTCAGGCCTTTCGCCAGGCCGTCTTGGTGCAATATCCTCGCCAAGGCGCCTGGACTATCGCCTTTGTCACGGGTACACCGGCGCCGGATGTTGCAACCTTACTGCCAACCGAATGCGTATCCGTCTATGTTCCGACCACGCCCAACCCGACCTCTGGGTTTTTTCTAATGATGCCAAAGACAGAGGTCATCGAGCTTTCAATCGGTGTCGATGCCGCATTGAAGTATGTTGTCAGTATGGGCACGGTGCCCCCGCAGGCCACGAAACAGAAGTCTCTAAGCAATTAACACCCCTCTGAAACCTACGCTAATCGCTGACCGATTTAGGAAATCTTATGCGCACTCATTATGCTGGCTCAGTCTGCACTGAGCAATTGGGTCAAACTGTATCCCTGTGTGGATGGGTTCATCGTCGACGGGATCATGGCGGGGTAATTTTTATTGATCTCCGTGATCGTGAGGGGCTCGCCCAAGTCGTCTGTGACCCTGACCGTTTGGAAATGTTTAAGTCTGCCGAGACCCTACGCAATGAATTCTGCATTCAGATTCAGGGCCTGGTTCGCAAGCGGCCGGACGGTACGGTTAACCCGAATCTTAAGAGCGGGGCAATAGAAATTCTTTGTCACGAGATCGTCATTCTGAATCCTTCGGTCACGCCTCCCTTTCAGCTCGATGACGAAAATCTCTCGGAAACAACGCGGCTCACCCATCGAGTTTTAGATCTGCGTCGACCCTTTATGCAAAAGAATTTAATGTTACGTTATCGCGTCGCAATGGAAGTCAGACGTTATTTAGATGCCGAGGGGTTTGTTGATATTGAAACACCAATGCTGACTAAGTCAACGCCAGAGGGAGCACGCGATTATCTGGTGCCTTCCCGAGTCAATGCAGGCCATTTTTTCGCTCTACCGCAATCCCCGCAATTATTTAAGCAGCTTTTAATGGTTTCAGGCTTTGACCGGTATTACCAGATCACGAAATGTTTCCGTGATGAAGACCTGCGTGCCGACCGTCAACCCGAATTTACTCAAATTGATTGCGAGACGTCCTTTCTTGATGAGCAGCAGATTCGTGACTTATTTGAAAAAATGATTCGTCATGTGTTTCTAAAGACAATTCAAATTTCATTGCCCCAATCGTTCCCAGTGATGACCTATCGTGAGGCGATGCTCCGGTTTGGGTCCGATAAACCCGATTTGCGCGTAGCCCTCGAGTTGACGGAGTTGACGGATGCAATGAAGACCGTTGACTTTAAGGTTTTTTCCGATCCGGCTAACAGCTCAAAGGGCCGCGTCGTTGGTCTTCGGGTGCCGGGGGGCGCCGCTCTGAGTCGCGGAGAGATTGACTCCTACACCGAGTTTGTGAAGATATACGGCGCGAAGGGTCTCGCCTGGATTAAGGTCAATGAACGGTCAAAGGGTCGCGACGGTTTGCAGTCTCCGATTATTAAGAACCTCCATGATGCCGCGATCACGGCGATTCTTGAGCGTTCGGGCGCACAAGATACCGACCTGATCTTTTTCGGGGCCGATACCGCCAAGGTCGTTAACGATGCAATGGGCGCACTCCGCTTAAAAGTTGGTCATAGTGAGTTTGCAAAACAAAGCCACCTATTTGAGGCGGGCTGGAAGCCTCTCTGGGTCGTTGATTTTCCGATGTTTGAGTACGACGAGGAGGGCAATCGTTGGGTCGCAGTTCATCATCCGTTCACGGCGCCAAAAGATGGACACGAACATCTTATGAACACGACTCCTGGTGAGTGTGTTGCAAAGGCCTATGATCTGGTGCTCAATGGATGGGAGCTGGGCGGTGGGTCCGTCAGGATTCATCGGGAGGAGGTCCAGAGTACGGTCTTCCGTGCGCTGAAGATCGGACCTGAGGAGGCGGCTGCAAAATTCGGATTCTTGCTGGATGCTCTGCAGTACGGCGCCCCCCCACACGGGGGAATCGCCTTTGGTCTTGATCGGATTGTGACACTCATGTCGGGGGCGGAGAGTATCCGAGATGTCATTGCGTTTCCAAAGACCCAGCGTGCACAGTGCCTACTGACAGAGGCTCCGTCCGCAGTTGATGACAAGCAGTTGCGCGAGTTACATATCCGCCTTCGCGAAGCCCCGAAGATAGCGGTCTGAGTCCGATGATTGCAGCCCTCGTTTATGCTGCGTTAGCGGTGACGATTGGCTCCGCAATCGGGCTGATGCGGGGTCCGGCAGCGATCATGGCGAACCCAGCATTCTTGCTGCTGACTTACGGATTTGTCGTCTTAGTGATTTTCTTAGTGCGTCGGTTTTATGGCTTCCCGCGAATCCGCGAGCTCACCCGATCGAGACAATGGCTGACTGCCTGCGGCATCGCGTTGAGCACAAGCATCGTTGTTGCCCTTTCAGAGTTCACGCTTTTATGGGTCATGCCATCAACAGGAGCCTGGGTAGCAGGGATGACCCTCGGCCTCGTCCTGGTTGGCGCCTGGATTGAGCGTGATGCAAGCCTGCCAGGAGCAAAAATCGCGGTGCTCTTGCTCTATGTTGCCTCCTCGCTAACGGCGATTTCAACCTTGTTGACAAATCTCCCACCGGCGAGTTTCTGGGTGGTCAGTGCGATTATCCCGGCCTGGCAGGCAAGACGACTCGTCGGTCGGGGGGAATTAGACGCCTCATTTCGAATGCTTAATGCATCCACGCGACTCTTTGTATCGGTTCTTGTTGTTGCTCTCTGGCTCCCGGCTCTGTTGCTCTACCGATAGAGTCTGTGAGGTATGGCGTCTCTGAGAGGATCGGAATAGTGGGCAAGAAAATACCTGAGTCTGTATTGGTGTTAATTCATTCTCCGAGCCTTGAGGTTCTGCTTCTGGAGCGCGCAGACCATTCCGGATTCTGGCAGTCTGTGACGGGCAGTCGGGACTCATACGAGGAGCCGCTGTCCCAGACTGCGGCTCGTGAACTTGCAGAGGAGACTGGGATTGTGATTAGCCCGATCTCCTCGAGTTCGATTATCGATTGGAATTTTCAGCAGGTGTATGAGATTTATCCTCATTGGCGACATCGCTACCCAGAGGGCATTACTGAGAACGTAGAACACGTATTCAGTGTCTGTGTTGACCGAACAACACCTATTACTCTGGCCCCGCGGGAGCATACGCGATATCAGTGGTTACCTTGGTCAGCGGCCGCAGAACTATGCTTCTCGGACAGTAATGCCTCGGCGATCCGGGCGCTGCCAGAGCGTTTCCGTGCATAACGCTGGGCACTTCGATTAACCTCGTCGCTTCCGGTTACGCGGCATGGTAGAGCGCCACTCCTCGCTGATAATCCTAGAAGGTTCAGGGGAGTATTTCCCTGCGCTTATTGCGGCAATTGATCGCGCGCGCGAAACAATTTATCTTGAGTCCTACCTGATTCATGATGACCCCGATACCCGTGCCATACTCGATGCGCTGATTGTGGCCCGTCATCGCGGCGTTGCAGTCTTCCTGTTGCTTGATGGCTTTGGTTCCGTCGAATCTGCGACATGGGCCAAGAACCTCCTGAGTCCGGCCGGCGTCGAGGTGGAGCTCTATCGGCCCGGCGTTCGATGGCTGGCCCCAGAGACCTGGCGACGATTACATCGTAAGCTGGCGCTGATTGATGAAACCATTGGTTTCGTTGGCGGAATTAATCTAATCGGTGATTATTTCGATGAGTCAGGCGGACGGCTTGAATACCCTCGCTTTGATTTCACAATACAGGTTACCTCCTCCCGCGTGCTGAGGGCCATCTCTCATGAGATGCGAAGAACATGGTGGCGCGTGAGTCTTCGTAATAACCTGCGGGGCAGTGTGGGCAGGCTGCTAGAGGCAGGCCAACGGGAGGCCGAGTTGGTTCGCGTGCGAGAGGCGTGGAGAAAAACCCGGAGGCATTTACGTTGGCGGGGACCGCCTGTCAGGCGGGGTGTATCGTCCCGTGTCCGTCTCTTGTTGAGAGACAACTTACGATTTCGAAGGAAGATTGAGCGGTGGTATCACTGGCGAATTCTGCTGGCTCAGCGCGAGATTCTGATCGCGAATGCATACTTTATTCCTAGCTATCGATTTCGTGCCGGTTTGATCAAGGCTGCAGCTCGCGGTGTACGGGTCAGACTCTTGATTCAAGGAAATAGTGATCAGTGGTGGACGCACTGGGCAACGCAGGCGCTTGTTGAGGAGTTACATGCTGCAGGGGTCGAAATTTACTACTATTTACCCAGTGTTTTGCATGCGAAGGTGGCAGTGATTGATGATGCAATTACGGTGGGATCATCAAATATTGATCCGTTTTCATTAATGTTATCGCTCGAGGCAAATTTGGTCGCCGAGGATGCAGGTCTTGCAAGCCATTTACGCGAACGTCTGGAGTCTGCGATTGCTCACGCGAATCGGCCGGAGACGGCGCGCGTCGCTCGCCGAAGCCCCTTCAAATTACTGGTACGCAGAATGGTACTGACAACTGCCCTGATGGCTTTAAGAGTTTTTGCAGGCTTTAGCCGGACCGGCTATGAGGTGCATTAATCATGTCGCGCATTTACGGGGTTGACTTCAGCTCGGCCCCCACTCAAAAGAAGCCAATCACCATCGCGATTGGCGTGCTGACGGGAGCCGAGTATCAGCTCCAGCAGGTCATCGATGTTAGCGACTGGAATCAGTTTGATCGTTTCTTAAGGCATCCGGGACCCTGGCTCGCAGGATTTGACCTTCCCTTTAGCCTTCCACGTCCACTCATCGAACACTATCATTGGCCAACCGACTGGCCTGCATTTATTCGTTGGTATGGTGCGCAGCCGAGGGCTGAGCTGAGGCTTGCTTTCAAGTCGTTCTGCGATGCTCGACCTGTGGGTAATAAGTTTGTCTACCGAAAGACTGATCGGCCAGCGGGATCAAGTCCCGCAATGCGATGGACGAACCCTCCGGTCGCCTGGATGTTACATGCCGGCGCACCACGGATACTTGAGGCGGGGCTCTATGTGCCGGGGCTGACCGAGGGGATAGACTCTTCGGCGCAGCGGCGAGTCGCAGTCGAAGCATATCCCGGCTATATCGCGAGGAAAATCACTCGGCAATCCTATAAGAGTGATGATCCCGGCATGCAGACAGAAGCACGCCGCTCTGCTCGTCGACTCATTCTGAGCGCGTTGACGAATGACAGGCGATTAAATGGATTACGTGTCGGTCTTGGGGTGACCCGAACCTGGAGGCAAAAGCTGATTGATGACCCTAAAGGAGATCTGCTTGATGCAGTCATTTGTGGACTGCAGGCCGCACATGCATCGTTAGAAAAAGAGTTCGGGTTTCCGGATGACATGGATCCGTTGGAAGGTTGGATCGCATCCGTTCCGCCGCCTGCATGAGGCCGGGATCCGGCAGAGCGGGCGGACGACGTGACCTGAGCTCTGAGAATGAATCGTGATCAGACCAAGATAAGATAGGTCTATGCGACATTTTTCGGCACTAGAACGGCCATCGAAGACTTTTCCTCCAGCCCCGGGTGCCCCGCGAGGAGAGTGGCAAACCCTTAAAACACTCGTACCCTATCTGCTACAACACCGGTGGCGGGTGTTAATCGCCTTGGTGTGTTTAGCACTCGCTAAAGTTGCAAACGTTGCGGTACCGATCGTTCTAAAGGATATCGTGGATCTCGTGAGTACGAATCCTGTTGGCACAATGATCGCCGTCCCTCTCGGGCTCATTCTGGCCTACGGCACCCTAAGAGTCTTAACGACTCTTTTTACAGAGTTTCGAGAGGTCGTATTCGCGCGCGTAACTCAGCAGGCAGTGCGTCAAATCGCACTACAGGTCTTTGAGCATCTTCACGCATTGTCCCTGCGATTTCATCTTGAGCGGCAGACTGGGGGGTTAACTCGGGATATTGAGCGGGGTACCCGAGGGGTATCGAGTCTTGTGTCGTTTACCTTGTATTCGATCCTACCGACGCTGATCGAAGTCTTCATGGTGCTTGCATGGCTGGTGATTCACTACGAAATCTGGTTTGCGGTCATTACGATCACTGCGTTAATAATCTATACGTTCTATACGATTGCTGTAACCGAATGGCGGACAAACTTTCGTCGGGTAATGAACGACCTTGACTCCCGTGCGAATACTCGTGCCGTCGACTCGTTATTGAATTATGAAACGGTCAAATACTTTAACAACGAAAAATTTGAGTCCCAGCGATATGACCAGAGTATGGCCCGTTGGCAAGAGGCTGCAATCAAGAACCAGACGTCATTGTCGGTACTTAACGTTGGTCAATCACTAATAATTGCGGTGGCTGTGACGCTTATGGTCTGGCGCGCCACTCTGGGAGTCATTGAGGGAAGAATGACTCTCGGAGATTTAGTGCTTGTCAATGCATTCATGATTCAGCTCTACATCCCCTTAAATTTTCTCGGTGTTCTCTACCGAGAAATTAAGCAGAGTCTTGCGGATATGGAGCGCATGTTCGGACTAATGGCGCAACACCGAGAAATTGATGACAACACGGATGCTCATCCGCTGGTTGTGAATCGCGGAGAAATCCTGTTTCAGGGGGTTTCTTTCGCTTACGATGCAACCCGACCCATTCTGAAAAATGTCAATCTCACACTCCCTGCCGGACAGATTACTGCCGTTGTCGGGCCATCGGGTGCTGGAAAGTCAACCCTATCGCGACTCCTGTATCGTTTCTATGATATCCAGCAAGGAACAATACGAATTGATGGCCAAGAGATTCGCTCAATCACACAGTCGTCACTGCGGGCAGCCATTGGAATCGTTCCGCAGGATACGGTGTTGTTTAACGACACCCTGGACTACAACATTCGTTACGGTCGGCCTGATGCCTCAAATGAGGAAATTCAGGCCGTTGCCGATGCGGCGCACTTGACCCGGTTTATTGCGTCGCTGCCCGATGGAATGCAGACGCGAGTGGGGGAGCGAGGGCTAAAGCTATCCGGTGGCGAGAAGCAGCGGGTCGCAATCGCTCGGGCATTATTAAAACGACCAGCCCTTCTGATTTTTGACGAGGCGACTTCTGCCTTAGATTCAGAGTCGGAAAAAGCGATTCAGGCGGAATTGATGGAGGTCTCAAAAGGCAGAACGACACTGGTGATTGCTCATCGGCTGTCGACAATTGTGGATGCCGATCAGATTGTGGTGCTAGAGAACGGCCAAGTTATCGAGTCTGGCCGGCATGCAGAATTACTCGGCCGGCGCGGTCGTTACTCAGAACTCTGGGAGTTGCAGGCCCGAGAGGCACGTGCGATCAATCATTAGTACTTTCCCTTAGTTCTGGGCTTTCATTTGACGGGGTGATCAGACATGCCCTATAACACTGTCTGCAAGACATCCATTTTTTTTAAAATTCTGAGGTGAGTTTATGAAAAAGCACATTGCCGCACTCGCGGTGGGGTTGGTTGCACTCGGCGTGTCCGGTGTAGCCGTTGCCGACACATTGGCCAAGGTTAAAGCGTCTGGAGTGATCACGGTGGGGCATCGTGATGCATCGATCCCTTTTTCTTACTACGATGACAAACAGCAGCCAATCGGTTACTCGATGGATCTCTGCAAGCGTATCGTTGAAGCAGTGGAGAAGAATGTTGGTCGCAAGCTCGAGGTCAAATATCAGCTCGTAACCTCTGCGAACCGTATTCCTCTCTTGGCCAATGGTACCGTTGATATGGAGTGTGGGTCGACAACGAATAATGCAGATCGTCAGAAGCAGATTGCTTATGCTCCGACCACGTTTGTGACGGCTAATCGAATTGTTTACAAGAAAAATTCGGGTGTGAAGAAGCTCGCCGATTTAAAAGGTAAGACTCTAGTCTCGACGGCGGGCACGACCAATATTAAACAGGTGACCGAACTCAACGCCGCACAGAACCTCGGCATTAATATCATTTCCGCTAATGGCCACTCCGAGGCGTTCTTAATGGTCGAAACAGGCCGTGCCGCTGCATTTGCCATGGATGATATTTTATTGGCGGGTCTCGTTGCCAATTCGAAAGCACCGGGTGACTATGAAATCTCAGCCGAGGCGTTATCGGTCGAGCCTTACGGGATCATGGTTCGCAAAGACGATCCAAAATATAAGGCGGTAGTGGATGCAGCAATTAAGGACGTCCTCTCTACCTCGATGATTAATCGCATCTATGATCAGTGGTTTATGAAGCCGATCCCTCCGAAAGGCGTCAATCTAAATATTCCAATGAGCGCGAGCCTAAAGAAGGTGGTGGCCAGGCCGACTGACTCGCCAGACCCAAAGGTCTACCAGTAAACGTCGGATTAAGCTTGGAGGGGAAGGGGAGCATGCGTGTTCCCCTTTTCTTTTCTTAGATTCAGGGTTCTTGCGGTAGGCGATGAGGGGTGTGTCGCAGGTGGGTGTAAAGCGCTCTCGTGAGACTGATCGAAAAGATAAAGGTCTATGAATTACAACTGGAATTGGGGAATATTTTTTGAGCTAGAACCCGGCGCATCAGGCACCTATCTTGTCTATCTGATGGGCGGACTGGGATGGACACTCATAACAGCGTTGATGGCATGGACACTTGCGTTGATTCTCGGTGTTCTGGTGGGTACGCTGCGCACCACGGGCAACACGAGAGTCGAACGAATTTGTTTCGGGTACACAGAGCTTTTTCGCAATATTCCCCTATTGGTGCAGATGTTTCTTTGGTATTTTGTTTTGCCAGAGTTCTTGCCGGGAACGCTTGGTACGTCAATGAAGCAGATGCCACCGCCATGGGCGTCAATGGTGCCCGCTGTGCTTTGTCTCGGTATTTTTATGTCAGTTCGCGTGGCAGAGCAGGTCCGCTCTGGCATTCAATCGCTTCCGAAGGGTCAGCGAATGGCGGGACAAGCCATTGGATTGACACAATTTCAAACCTATCGCTATGTTTTGTTACCGATGGTCTTTCGCATCATTCTGCCCCCACTGACCTCAGAATTCCTCAATACGATTAAGAACACGTCCTTAGCGCTGACCATAGGACTGATGGAACTCACAGCACGGGCACGCGCCATGCAAGAATTTAGCTTTCAGGTATTCGAGGCTTTTGCAGCCGCGACAATTATCTACCTGGTCGTAAATTTATTCGTTGTCTTAGCCATGCGGCAGGTTGAGCGAAAGATAAAAGTTCCAGGATTTATTGGTTCGCCGGGCCAGGTTCCACAGGCGGGGCATTAATCATGGGTTACGATTTTGATTTTGATGTCATTCAACGTTCTTGGGTCTATCTCTTTCGCGATGGAATGACATTCACGGTCACACTAACTGCCCTCTCGATGTTAGGGGGGGTTGCATTAGGCACACTACTGGCCTTGATGCGGCTGTCCTCGGTCAAGATTCTGTCTGGCCTTGCGGGTGGCTATGTCAATCTGATGAGATCATTGCCCCTAGTATTGGTCATTTTCTGGTTCTTTTTTCTCGTCCCCTATATCGGCGGCTGGATTAGTGGTAGCGGTCAGCCCATGAAAGTAGGCGCCTTTGCAAGCGCATTAATTACCTTTACGCTTTTTGAGGCAGCCTTCTATTGCGAGATTATGCGGGCGGGAATTCAGTCAATTCCAAAGGGCCAGGTCGCGGCCGGTTACGCTGTCGGGCTAAATTATCGGCAGACCATGTCGTACATTGTCTTGCCTCAGGCGTTTCGCAATATGTTGCCGGTATTGCTGACCCAGACCATCATCCTTTTTCAGGACACCTCTCTCGTTTATGTAATTTCCAGCACCGATTTCCTTGGCGCAGCCTCCAAGGTCGCCAATCGAGATCATCGACTCGTTGAGATGTACACCTTTGCTGCGTTGGTGTACTTCGTAATCTGTTTTTCTGCATCGTTATATGTCCGCAGGCTTCAGGCGAGAATTTCTATTATTCGCTGACTCATTACTCGCAATATTTTTTCCCCGGATTAGGCTATGATTGAATTTAATAACATAAGTAAATGGTACGGGAATTTTCAAGTGCTTGATGGCTGTTCAACCTCTGTCGCAAAAGGCGAAGTTGTTGTCGTGTGTGGTCCATCTGGTTCAGGAAAGTCGACACTTATCAAGTGTGCAAATGGACTGGAGCCCTTCCAAAAGGGCGAGCTCGTTTTCGATGGGGTCTCGGTAGGCGACCCCAAAACAGACCTGCCAAAACTTCGATCGCAGATTGGGATGGTTTTTCAACATTTCGAACTATTTCCTCATTTATCAGTAATTGAGAACCTCACTCTTGGTCAGATTAAAGTGCTTCAGCGATCCCCTGAGCAGGCCGATCAGAAGGCACGCGCGCTGCTCGAGCGGGTAGGTCTCACGGAGCATGCGGCGAAATTCCCGGGGCAGTTGTCGGGGGGCCAACAACAACGCGTAGCAATTGCGCGCGCTTTAGCAATGGACCCTAAAGCAATGCTCTTTGATGAGCCAACCTCGGCACTTGATCCCGAAATGGTTACAGAGGTTTTGGATGTCATGGTAGCGCTCGCGAGAGAGGGTATGACGATGATGGTTGTTACCCACGAAATGGGGTTCGCCCGTAAGGTCTCCGACCGAGTCGTATTTATGGATGCCGGGAAAATAGTGGAAGACTGCAAGAAAGAGGAATTTTTCGGTGCACCCCGGAGTCCTCGCGCCCAAGAGTTCCTCTCGAAAATTCTCAGCCACTAAGAAAGAATAATCCTATGTCGACAATTCGAGTTGCGGCGATACCTGGCGACGGTATTGGCGTTGAGGTGATGCCAGAGGGTCTTCGGGTCCTTGATGAGGCGGCTCGGAAGTTTGGAATTCCAATCACTATCGATCATTTTGATTTTGCCTCCTGTGATTACTATCTGAAGCATGGGGAGATGATGCCTACGGACTGGAGGGATCAGATTGGTCAACATAGCGCAATTTTTTTTGGCGCAGTGGGGTGGCCAGAAACCGTCCCAGATCATATTTCCCTGTGGGGCTCGTTATTAAAATTTCGTCGGGATTTCGACCAATACGTAAATCTTCGGCCAGTCCGCCTGATGCCAGGGGTCAGATGCCCGTTGGCAGGGCGCGAACCGGGCGACATTGATTTCTACGTGGTTCGAGAAAACAC
>Ga0172376_10000624_pt1 | contig 45239 bp, 42 predicted proteins | sample Lak35m_FD_121114 | JGI IMG/M metagenome (GOLD analysis project Ga0172376, IMG submission 121114) | Freshwater microbial communities from Kabuno Bay, South-Kivu, Congo - kab_092012_35m | ecosystem: Environmental > Aquatic > Freshwater > Lake | place: Democratic Republic of the Congo: South-Kivu...
TCCGAGCCTATGCCTAAAAAATCCCGGGGGTTCGGGGGCAGAGCCCCTGAGGAGCATGGACCGTTTGTGCGCTTCGCCATAATGGTTGTTCAAAATCTTTTTTGAACAAATTACCCCCCTAAATAAAAGACCGTTGCTACTCGATGGCTGTTTGGACCTCTGCGATACCGATGGTTGATCGAAGCGGTTCACGGTAATTTGCTGACCACTTGGGTGAATCGCTATACTGGACCGCTTGGAGTACGAGTACGAGTACCATTTCATTGAGTACGAGTACGATGAAAACCAGTAGCATACACTCCTAGCCACAATAATTCCTGAAGAACCCATCCATTAATGGACTCTGAAGAAACTATCTGCTGCTGGGTTGCTTGATCACAGCACCGCTTTTCTTGATCGGCTGATGTCCTGGGTTTCTATGGTTAGTTCCGCCGGACCAGGATGTTGGGATCGATCTTCGAGCGGCCCCACGAGATGAATCGGCAGTCGGTTCCTCCGAATGGTTTTCGGCCAGTGCGATCTTACCTTGTGGGCGATCGGCCATCGGATTTGCATTGGCGATCTCTTTGGAGTTGATCGTCAGAGGCTTATTGGGGACTCCTTGCTGGTAGGTTTTGATAGTGGTATCGGGCCATTGGGTAGCCCCTTGTTTGGCAGGAGCGATGGCAACGATTCGATCCCCTTGAATTTGAGTTTTTGTCAAAACCTCCGCATCCGATGGAGTCGTTGTTGAGCTAGAGATCTGAGTGCTCTTCATGGGGCTAGCTGAATCCCAATCCGTACCGTAGCGGTCTGCTGAAGCCACGCTTGCACCGGATCGGTTGGCGAGCGGTTCACCGAACAGAGAACTCGCTGGATGGCTCTCACCATTGGTCCACACCGCGGGCGCTGAGTGGTTGTTTGTAGCAATTCGGTCTGGGGTTGACCTTTCGGGCCTTGAAATAGGAATCACTGGCAGGGGTTCCTTGGACAACCTTTCTTGCAGGGTACCTTGTGGTACAGGTTGGAACGGGCGAAGTTGCAAGGAGCGATCCCCCACAAGATCTTCGGGCAATGCCGAATACACAGGCACCGCCTCAGGGATCCCGGCGATCGAATCATTGGTGTTAGGCTCGATGAGTATCTGAGAGGAATGGACGCTTGAGCTGCGAGATTGCATCGATTGCTCGTCGCCTAGGGGACTGCTCTGCAGAGGCTTGTACCAGTACCAGGTGCTAGCGGCTCCAGCCATGATGACGGCAATGAGCAGCATCCGCGGCCTTGCAATTGTTGACGATTCTTCGGGTTTGATGTTTTTCTTTTTCGTAGTCATCGCGAGAATTCCTAAAGGTTACTCGCAAGTCTGACACATCGGATCGCAAAGGCTTGGCCGGCTGTCGGTCCACAGGTGATTTCGATTGCAAAAATTACTTAGAAATTCGCTTTGTAACGTTTGGAAAACCTCTGCCATATCGCAAGGATTCTGCAGGCGTTGGAGATTGACGACCTTGCCGGCCAGGTCTATCAGAAATCGTGTGCAGAAGGCTTTTTATTTCAGAAATTCCAATAACACCTTTACTCAGAGTGGATACTTATCCGACGCGCCGCGATTGATTCTTTGCAATCATCCTCGGCAGACCTATCCCGTGCACACCATGTGTCCATACAACAAACTTGCTACGATAACCAAAACCTGTGTCCTGCCTTTGGAGAGACTTCGATGAGATCATTCCTATTTGCTTTGCTGTGGATTGCAGCCAGCATCCCAAGCGCCTTGGGTCAACAGTATCAGAATCTGTTTAAAGAGCGAAGCCATGACTTTGGGACGGTGGCGCGATCGGCGAAAACCGAGCACCGCTTTTATTTTGAGAACCCATTTTCAACTGCGATTCACGTGCGGAGCGTCCGCACCTCTTGCGGATGTACCACTCCGAGTATCGTTACCCAGACAGTAGAACCCGGGCAGGTCGGTTGTATTTTGGCAGTTTTCAACACAGCCACCCACTCCGGTGCCCGAGGGGCGACCATCACGGTTACCTTCGATAAGCCCAACTTGGCCGAAGTGCAGTTAAACGTGAAAGGATACATACGATCCGACGTGGTCTTTACACCTGGTGAGGTCGCCTTTGGAAAGTTTCCTGAAGGGACCCCTCGAAAGCTCGATGTCCACTTGGAATATGCAGGAAAATTGAATTGGCAGATCACCCAAACGCGTTGCGATTTACCTTTCGTCAACGTCGGCATTCGAGAGTCATTGCGTCAGTCGGGCAAGGTCCATTATGAGTTGGAGGTGCAATTGGATCCATCTGCACCTGCAGGGCCCATTCAAAGCGAGATCACGCTTCAAACCAACGATTTGAATATCAAAACATTATCCCTCCGATTCACTGCCGAAATCGAACCGGCTCTATCGATCCAGCCAAACTTGTTATCGCTAGGTACGATCGACAAAACTGACGAGATCAAAAAGCTTGTACGTATCAAGGGAGCACAACCCTTCAAACTCATCGGTGTCCAGAGCGATGCCTTTGAGGTTTCCAGCACCAAACTCTCAGATGAATCCAAGGAGATGCATTTGCTCCCCTTGGTCTTTAGCCCCAAGTCGCTCCCAGGTGAGAATACCGAACGGAGAGGAAAAATCCTTCTGCTGACGGATTTGCCAAACAATCCTAAGTTAGAGTTGGACGTCGTGTACCGATTGAAGCAGGAAGTGGCGGCTTTGTCAGCTTCTGCGAAATAGTCTAGCGACCTCTACCGTTTTGATATCGAACCCCTCCCCACCCCGTCGGAATGCTGCTCAGTCAGCGCCGGCGGGGTGTTTTATTGTTGGATGGCTCAATATCCGAAACCGGCTCGGAATACCAAACTATCGTCTGGATTCAGGCTAGCAGAAGGCCTGTTTCGGTAGATCAACTCCCGGTTGAAAGCGTACCCAAACTCTAGAAAGCAAGTGCGGAATCCTTGGCGCAAAAGGTCATTTCGACCTTTCTCAAAACCGACCATCAGACGCAAATCGTTGATATCGATTTCATCGTGAGAGTCGTCGTCGGCATGCTTGATCGTCCAAGCCCCGCCCCCATAGTAACCGGTAACGTACCACCATACATCGTGCGTGCCGCAGGTGGTCAGATAGTGCGAAAGCTTGGGCTCAGGAAAAAAGATATCCCAGCGGGTATCTTGGTTGGGCATCCAAAGGATTCCACCGGCTGGCAACAACTTGATTTTATTGCGATCGATGTAGTAGACACCCGCGCGAATGGTCGAATTGGGTGTACATCGCAATTTGGCAAGCGCCTTTCCTTGGAGTCGAATGCTTTCGGTGCTGATGGCATCGAATTCCGAAAATACCCCCACCCGCCAGCCGAGTTCCGCTCCAAAAGTCTGTAGAGGATCGGTCTCCCAAGTGCTATCCAGGAACGCGCTGAAGGCCGACCCGGGAAGATCCGAGCCGTCGACCGAGGGCCCGGACCAAAGGTGCTGAGCATAACCGGGCATGAGATACCACGGTTGACTCATCCCAAAGATCCTGGGAATGGCAAAAACCAGCGATGTCTCAAAGTCATGGCTTTCGATCTGATTGGCATCGACCCCACCGAAATCCGTGTTTCCTGGAACATAGGTATATCGAAATCTCAACCCTTGGCACAGCCTCATGGTTTGCTGCGTTTGAGTCTGTACAGCCGAAGAAGTGTTGTACCACCAAGCGTTCCAAGAGGTTGGGTAAGGATTCGGAGGATAAGCACCCGTGGCGTATGGGCTACCAGCGTAAGGGTTTCCTGCGTAAGGGTTTCCTGCGTAAGGATTGGATCCGTAGGGATTTGGTGCGTACGGGTTACCCGAGTAGGTTGTCGGAGGAGTGCCTGGGAACAAGACCCCAGGATTTGGACTGCTGTAGGCTGGTGGGTAACTCGTCGGAGCGGTGGCAGGTGCCATGGGTTGACCGTAGTAGGTTGGCTGGCCATAGGCACTTGGCACCCCAGATGTGGGATTTCCCGTGAGCCATTCCATCCACGAATTGTAGACTTGGTTGAACGAGGATGGCGCTGGTGTTACGGTGGATACGGGAGCAGTGCTTGGGCGAAACGTAGGAGCATAAGGGTTGTAGGTTGCTGTTGGATTTGGATATGCCGTCGGATTCGCGTAGGTCGGTGGTGCGTTGTAAGGTGCTGGTGTGGAGTAGGGCGAAGGGACCGAAGTCACTGGCGGGAGTGTTGTTGCAGGGAACGCAGTAGAGCCTCCAGTCGCGGGCGTCGAGGGATAGCTTGGGCTCGGAGGAAGTGTCCCGGGAGTCGTCGAAGGAAAGGGAGTCTGCCCTAGGGTAATCGATGCAAGCGCACTGAGGATTGCGCAGACCGCAACGGATTCAGACCAAATCGCGTTGGAAACGATTCTGGAAATCCAGGTTTTTGAAGTGGATGTTTTGGAGGTTGCCGACAAGACTTCTGGCCGTTGAATAAACAGTCGTTGACACTGAAAAAGGCGGTCCCTGACCGGGTAGGATGTAGCGTCAAAGGGCTCGTTCCGTCAAGCGAACTTGAACGATTCTCCCAAAAACAGGGACTTTGACGAAAAAACCAAAGAAATCGCCGATGCTCAGCCCTCCTATTTTGCCCAAATTGTTGATATCCACCCAAAGGGCAACTATTCTTGTGACTTGGAGTTTTTGAGAATTGGTTGGCTCGACTCCCGATCCGATATCCCACCAGAGAGTATGGGGTCGATCGATCCATGGCCAGCTTGCTCAAATCGTCACTGCGAAACGTACTACAAGGCGACTGCTGATGCTTTTCCAAAATCCGTTCCGTCGACTCACTCAGATCTGCGCCGTACTGGCCATCGTAGCGAGCATGGGGTCATTGGGTTTCTCCCAAGGAAACAACAACAATAACAATAACAATAATAACAACAACAATAACAACAATAACAACGGTGGTGGCGGAGGAGGTGGTGTCGAGATCGATCCCCAAGGCGTTCTTCGCATCAGTGCCGTCGACAACTCGCTTGCTCTGAGAGTTCGAAAAGCTGCATTGCAGACCGTCGGTCGTGACGAGCAGGTCTCATCCGAGCTTCGCAAAGTCTCTTTGAATCGTTTGGAAAAGATCGTTTCGCAACGCTTGTCTGAGCAGCAGGAACTGGGCGAGGACATCCTAGGCCTGGCGGGTTTAACCCGAATCGAATACGTCTTTTTCCTGCCCGATTCCAACGACATTTTGATTGCTGGCCCGGCCGAGAAAATACACGCGACCCAAAGCGGTGAACGGGTTGGGATCAAGTCGGGTCGCTCGGTTTTGAATCTGATGGATTTGATCGTCGCCCTTCGAGTTTACGCTCCTTCGACCGAAGCGATCGGATCGATTGCTGTGTCGATCGAGCCGACTCAAGAGGGCATCAAGCGGATGAACCAGTTCAATGATCAGTTCAGAGGACGGGCAGATCAAATCAATCCTGCGGTTTTGACCGGTATGAAACAGGCTCTGGGATACCAGAATGTGATCATCAAAGGCGTTCCTCGCGAAACGAACTTTGCAAGGGTGCTGGTAGAGGCAGACTACCGAATGAAACTAATCGGTTTGGGTCTTCAGAACACCGTGATCCCTTTTACACCTTGGATCGTTCGAACCCAAGCTGGAGCCAACGCAAACGCTTTGCAGAGGTGGTACTTTGAAGCCGACTACAGCAGCGTCGTGACCAATGAAGATAGGACTGCTCTGCAACTCAAAGGGCAAGGCACAAAACTCACTAGCGAGAAAGAGTACTTAGCAAAGAATGGAACCCGCACACGGGGTGCAGGTTCTGGGGATTCTGCCTCGGTCGGTTTTGCGAAAGAATTCACGCAAAAGTTCGAAGCCCTCGGCGAAGTCATGCCTGTCTTTAGCCAAATGCGAAACCTCTTCGATATGAGCATTGTCGCCGCATTTATGCACCAGAACGATTTCTACGGAAAAGCCAACTGGGATCTTGGAGTTTTTGCTGACGAAGAGAAGCTCTCGACCAAGGTAAACAACGGGATTTCCCAAGTTGAGCCAGCGGTCAATGCCATGTGGAAAGAAGGAACTTTGATCACTCCGATCGGGGGTGTACACATCTCTTCGCGTAAACTCGCTTCCGATCCACAAGTCGACAACAGCTTGGACGATTCGGCAGGAAAGCTATCCGCACCAAGCGACTTACGTGACGACCAATGGTGGTGGGATTAGTCTCCAAAGATTGCTATACTACAACACCGTGAAGCCTCGCCTTGGGCGAGGCTTCTTGCATTTAGCATCAAAGGCTGACTTCCATCACAATGTCCTGACCCGTTTTTGTCTATGGTTCGTGCTGTTTCGTCGCTACTTGCGATCTGCTATCTGATCTTCATGTTCATCATGACGCATCTTCCGAAACAGCAAGTTCCAAAGACCTTGCAATTGACCAGCGATAAGACCTTGCACTTTCTCGCGTTTTTTTTCTTGGGGGTACTTGCGAGTTTGGCTTTGCAGATTCGATTTGGGAATCGGGGTTGGGTTGCCTATGCTCTTGCAACGGTTGGCCTTGGAATCCTGTATGCGTGTTTTGACGAAATCACGCAACCTCTTGTCGGCAGACATTTTGACCTGATCGATATACTCTACGATGTCTTAGGCCTTTGTGCCGGAGTCCTGGTTTTCCAGATGGGCCGACCGCTGATGCACAAAATCACTGGGATCGAGGAACTGCGATGAATTCGGTCTGTATCGTGATCCCACTACTGAATGAACGCGACACACTCGATGAACTTGTGCGTAGGATCGATGCATCGACTACGGGGACTCAAATCGTCTTTGTCGACGATGGATCAACCGATGGGTCTTGGGAGACCATTGAACAGATATGCCAGAAACGCGACCACGTCCGGGGGATCCGTTTCCGAAGGAATTTTGGAAAGGCCGCAGCGCTTTGTGCGGGTTTTAAAGAAGCCACCGGGCAGGTCGTGATCACCATGGATGCGGACTTGCAAGACGATCCAAAAGAAATCCCCAGAATGCTTCAGAAAATAGAAGAGGGATATGACGTCGTCAGTGGATGGAAGCAGCGGAGGCACGACCCATGGCACAAACGCTGGCCATCGTTGGTCTTTAACGCAATCCTAAGGTATTTCTCCAAATTGCCCCTGCACGATTTCAATTGCGGTTTCAAAGCCTATCGACGCGAAGTGCTCCAAGAAGTAGACCTCTATGGAGAGATGCATCGATTCGTACCGGTGCTAGCCTCGGCACGTGGGTTTCGAGTCGCGGAAATTACCGTCGAACACCATCCGAGGTTGCATGGAACATCCAAGTATGGTTGGTCTCGGATCCCCAAAGGTCTGCTGGATCTTGCAACGGTCGTCTTTCTGACCCGGTTTCGCTATCGTCCCCAGCACTTGCTAGGAGGTTTGGGTGGAATCCTTTTCTCCATCGGATTTCTGCTGCTTTGCCTCTTGATTGGGCTTTGGTTCTGGACACGACTGGCCATTTCTGGCTACGAAGATCCTCTTCATCTGCATCAAAGAGCTAGTTTCTTCGTGGCGATTCTCCTGATCGTCGTCGGGATCCAAGCCTTTGCAACAGGACTGATCGCAGAACTACTTGTTGCAAACTACAATCCTTCTAGGCAAACCTATTCGATCGCTGATCGAATTGCACCCGACGTCGAGAAGAACTCCCAAAACCCATAGAACGAAGGTTTTGAATAATGACGCAAGACTTCGAAAGTTGCTCGTCAAGCATCTCGACCCGAACCATTGGATGGTGGATGATCACGCTGGCTTTTGCCGTCCAAGCCGCTCGGATATTAGGGGTTACCGCCGTCAACAACGAAGTCCCGTTTCTCAGCGCCAATGACCGTTCTCGGTGGAGCGCCATCGCGGCCCTGACCCAAGAGGGCCGCTGGGAGATCGACTCGATCGTCGAAATTCTCGACTCCAAAGGCAAATCCAAACTTTGGAACACCATCGATATGGTCCGGCATCAAGGCGCAGACGGCATCGAACACAGCTATTCGAGCAAACCACCGCTGCTGACATTCATGCTCGCAGCAATCACCAAACCGGTGATGATGCTAACGCACGCTTGGCGAGGCAAAACGCTTACCGAAGACCCGTTCCTGGTCTGCCGCATCGTGCTGATACTGGTCAACTTGATTCCGTTGGCACTTTGGTGGTGCGGATTGCACCGTTGGCTAGAGTCGCATGTTCCACGGCCATGGACACGCACGGTCATCTTGTCCTTGGCGATCTGGGGGACATTTCTTACCACCTTTGTCGTTACTCTTAACAACCACCTTCACGGCGCGATCTTCTTCTCGATGAGTCTTGTTTTTGCATGGCAAATCCTGCAGGCATCCCAGAGCCTCAGCGTGGCTCCCTGGAACGTTTGGTTGAGCCTAGGCATCACCGCCGCGCTGTGCGTTGCGTGCGAGCTGCCCGCACTGGCTTGGGCCGCAGGAATTGGAGCCATCGTTTTCTGTGCCGATCCAAAACGAATGCTGATCGGCTTTGGACTTGGCTCGGCTTGCATCGCTGCCGCATTCCTACTGGCCAACTATTGGGCTCACGGCGATTGGCGCCCTCCCTACTCGCATCGTGGACTCGGTGAGAAAATCGGACAAGTCGAGCTTGATCTAACGGCACTACAAGCAGCCATCGTTCGTAAGGATGAGTCCAAGAAGATCAATGAGATTCCAGAGCAAAACCAATGGATCGAGCAAATCCAACAACAGATCGGCAATGCCAACACTTCGATTACCCAACAAGCACGCGTGATTCCGGCTCGATTGACAGGGGTTTACCAAGTCTTTGACGAGTCGACCTCTCACCGCGTTGCACTCGCGATGCAAAAGCCACCCAAGTCAGTCCAAGATCCCAAAGGGACTTGGAACATCTACACGTGGGACGATTGGTACGACTACCCCAAATCCTATTGGCTCCCCGGAACCAAAAAAGGAGTCGATCTTGGTGAGCCCGATCGCTGGAATTACTTGCTGCAGTTCACGATTGGCCACCATGGAATACTGTCGCTGACACCGATTTGGATTTGGAGCCTAGTCGGGGGTTTGATTTGGCTAGCCCAAGGTCCAGCCGCGTTGAAAACCCCTCTGCAAACCCATGACGAAACCTTGAATCGCTATCGCTCCGACTCGATCGATTCGAATCAACTCACGGGAGCAAGACGCTGGATTCTCAGCGAACAAGGTATCGCCGCAACGATGATCGGTGTTACGCTTGCGTGCATGGTATTTTACGCCTCGCGCGACGTCGAGGATCGCAACTATGGAGGCGTTTGCAGCGGCTTTCGCTGGCTGTTTTGGATGATCCCAGGTTGGATCTGGTTGGCGATTCCAGCCATCGATCGCTCGGCAACTAGGCCCTTTTGGAGAGGCTTGGTCTACCTTGCCATCGCATTGGGTGTCCTGGCCGCCGTGATCCCATGGGCAAACCCTTGGTCCCAGCCTTGGCCCTACCGATGGCTCATGTGGCTTTCGCCCGACAAATACCAATAAGCTACACCGGACCCCTGCGGTATTGACCATGCCGATGATCTGGTACAAGATGAACTCTCCTGTAACCGTCGACCTTAACAGATCAAGGAAGTTGCTGTGATCACACTTCGGACTGTCCCTTCAAAACTTTTCGGGACAAGTTGTTTTTGGATACTGAGCTTGGGTTTTGTGTTCCTTGCTAGGGCGCAGGAAGTAGCTCCCCTTTCGGATGCTCCTGCCTACGCACCTGAGAAACCGATCAGCGGCCAGATCGATTTAGTCGGCTCAACGCTGATGCAACCTCTGGCAACCCTGTGGACAGAGGACTTTACCAAGATCCATCCGGAAGTCGTTAGCAAGATTGACTGCCAAGGATCCGAGGAATCCTTCAAGAAACTATCCTCCTCGCCAAATACAATCGCTTTGCTCAGTCGTGAAGTTGGCCCAGACGAACTTAACCAATGGAGTAAAGAACTCAATAAAAAGCTAATCGCCATCGAAGTAGGTTATGACGTTTTATCCCTGATTGTTCACAAAGACAATCCGATCCGAGCGTTGGCATGGAATGCTCAGAGAAATTCTCCTATGAGCCTCTCGGGAGATAAACCCATCGAGAAGTGGGGAGATCTTGGTGTCGATGGACCACTAGGTGATAAAACCATCACCAATGTGGTCATCGTGCCCTCGCACGGTCTGAGAACGGTTGCTGACGGTCTGTTGAACCTCAAAGACCGTCCAAATGCGGCGTTGATTCAGAAAGAGAATCAACCCGATATCGTGGACACCGTTGCTGCTACACCAGAAGCCATCGCGGTGGTCAGTGCCAATCGGGCATTCAACGATTCGGTCCGCTCCCTGGCAATCGCCCTCGACGGTCAAAGGATCGTCTCGCCAAGAAATACCCAAGCCGTCGACTTGGGATACCCGTTACTGCGCAAGCTCAGCGTCGTCGTCAGTGTCGATCAGCAAGGCAAACTAACCCCGGTGGTCGAGGAGTGGACCAAGTTCATCCTCAGCCGATCAGGCCAAGAAATCCTCATCAAAGACGGCTTGGTTCCACTGGATCGATCGGACATCGCATCCCAACAAGAGCGATTGGGCTGGGAACAACTTAAATAGACGACGGAATCCAAGGATAGATTATGTTCTTTACAACACCATTAAGTCGGCATTGGCAAAGTCTCTTTTTTGCAATGGTTGCTTTAGCAACACTTCCAACCATTAGCTTAGCTCAGGACGATCGCAATCGAGACGGATCGATCAATGATCCGTTTGCGGACAACGAAGGCCAAGAGGGCTTTGCCCAAGGCCGATACCTGCCACCCGGACAGCGTCCACCGACCAATTTTCGACTTGGGATCTACTCTCGCAATACCGACACGGGAGTACTGGTAACGAGCGTCAATGCTGGATCTGTCGCACAGCAGTCAGGGATCGAAGCTCAAGACGTCATCATCGCAGTCAACGGCTACCAAGTCGGGATTATCAACGGGAGGACTTACGACATCGCTGAGGAATTGGCTCGTCGCGTTGACTCCCAAGGACGCGTCTTGCTGCTGGTCCGAAACCATCGCGACGGCAGGCTTGTCAATATCCCGGTCCAGTTCTACGGAAATGCTCCAGGTATGGCTGCATCGGTATACGCTAGTGCCAACACCGCCAATCGACCCGCCGTTCAGCCAGGAATGATGCTCATCGCGCGTGTCATCGACACTTCCTTTCCCCAATGGCAAAACGTCTCTCTAGGGGAAACCCAAGTTTCATTGACAGGTCGATGGCCCATCGATTTCCAAATCGACTTGGACCCATCCCAAATTCGCCCCGACCATCGCTATGCAATGGATGTCAAAGTCGTTCAGCGCGGTTACACCGTCTTGCAAATGAACTCCCCGGCGGCAATCAGTTTCAATAACGGCAATCCCAGAGTTGCAGTCACGCTGGTATCTCCCCAAGGTCCACAGCCAGGTGGGGTTCCGCCTGGAATATCCAATCGCCCGATCGATCAAATCGGAATGTGGTACCAGCAATTGGTGGGTCGACCGATGAACGACCGAGAGAGCCAAGTATGGCAACGGGAGCTGGCCAAAGGGAAATCGCTCGATGAAATCTACGCAACAGTCCTTGCTAGTTCCGAGTACTACGATCGATTCCGTGGCAACATGGACCTTTACATCAATGAGATCTACCGAACTCTCTTTGGTAGATCTGCGACTGCCAACGAAGTCGTTGCACTTCGCAGTCGGTTATCACAACCGGCTGAACTACGAATCCCCGTTATTTTGAACCTTGTTCGACAACGGACGGTCCGGTAGGCTCGTCTCATGCGATCGACCGGCAGTTGGAAGAATCGGACAGCGGTGATCAGCGGCGGCTCCAATGGCTTAGGACGATCTCTTGCTCTGACCTTGGCCGAACAAGGGGCCAATCTGGTGATCCTCGGTCGAGATCCAGAGCGACTCAAGGCGGTTGAGAAACAAGCCCTCGAGCTCGGAGCAAGCGGCGTATCGACCCTTTCGATGGATCTATGTGATGTATCGGAAACCGAGGTTGCACTGGGGCAAAACCAAGGTGAGTCGCTGCGTGATATTCTAGCCGTTGTTGGTTGTGATCTTCTGATCAACGCCGTAGGCAAATCGGATCGAGGACTCCTCGGACAACTCTCGCAGAGTGACCTCCTCGAGCAGTTCGAATTGAATGTTCTTTCGACCCATAAGATGACCAAGCTGTGTTGGTCAGCGCTCTGTGCAAAACAGGGCGTTGTCGTCAACATCGCATCCCTTGCAGGGATCGTCTCTGGACCGGCTATGGGAGGGTATTCGATGGCCAAACACGCCTTGGTTGGTTTGCACCGCCAATGGCGACTGGAATCGGAGTCGACCGGTGTCCATTTTCTATTAGTCTGCCCAGGCCCTATCGCCCGCGAAGACTCCAGCCATCGTTACGAACAGCTTACACAATCCAGAGGACTGGATCCTGCAACGCAGTCCCCAGGGGGTGGAGTCGCCCTGAGTCGTCTGGATCCAAACGACCTGAGCCGACAGATTCTCAAAGCGGCCCAAGAGCGAAGGCTCGAACTGGTCGTTCCGGGTAAGGTCCGCATCCTAGCCATGCTTGCTGCGGTCTGGCCAAGTCTTGCGGACAAGATTATTCGCAAAAAAATGAAACGATCTTAGAATTTCCTGCCATCGAGGAGTTGTCATGTCAAAACTCAAACGTGCTTGTGCATTTGCCGTTTCGATCGGCTTGTCGTTCGCCAGTGTGTTTTTTGTGCCTGGGATGGCAAGCGCCCAAGACACCTCGGTGGAATCAAAACCGATTCCCAAGAAAGGGGTGGTTGGATTATCCGCCGAGCAGATCGCAGAGATCGACCGATGGATTGAGCAAGCTCGACAAACATGGCAAGTGCCCGGGCTGTCCGTGGCGGTCGTCTGGAACGACAAGGTGTTGATCAGCAAAGGCTATGGCGTCAGGGATGTGGGCAAGACCGAGGCAGTCGACGATCAAACGCTTTTCGCCATTGCATCAAACTCGAAAGCATTCACCGCCGATGCTTTGGCCATTTTGGTCGATGAAGGAAAGCTGCGATGGGATGATCGCGTACAGAAACACTTGCCATGGTTTCGGCTTTCTGATCCGCTTGCCAGCAACGACATCCGTGTGCGAGATTTGCTGTGCCACCGCAGTGGTCTTGGAACCTTCAGCGGCGATTTGCTCTGGTGGGGAACCTCTTATTCTCCAAAGCAGATTCTCGAGCGAGCTGTGGAATTGAAACCTGAGTTTCCATTTCGGGCCAACTATGGATATTCGAATTTGATGTTTCTTGCGGCTGGCGAAGTCATCGAAACGGTCTCTGGAATGCCTTGGGGGGAGTTCATTCAAACGCGATTGCTCGAGCCGATCCAGATGAGAAGTTCGAAATGGTCGATCAAGCAGCTTGAGGGGCTCGGCAATGTCGCCACACCCCATAAAACCTTTTTGGATCGTTCCGAACCGATCGCGTGGATGAATTGGGATTCGATGGCAGCCGCAGGAGGCATCATCTCGAGCGCTTCGGATATGGCCCGATGGATGCAGTTTCAAATGCGTCAAGGGCAGGACGAAGAGGGCAGGGTGGTTGTAAGCCAATCTCGTATTTATGAAACCATGCAACCCCACTCGATCATCCCGATCTCTCGAAACCGCTCGCAACGAAATCCAACGACCCATTTTCGCGCCTACGGACTTGGTTGGTCTCTTGCAGATTACTACGGCGTTAAGCTTGTTGGGCATGGGGGTGGGTACGATGGAATGTACTCCGAACAGTTAATGATCCCCGAGCATCAATTCGGCGTTGTTGTATTGACCAACAGCATGACACCCATCGGAAACGCGATTGTCCATCAAGTCATAGACCGGTTCCTAGGGGCACCAGATCGCAATTGGAATCAAGAAACACTCGATCAGTTTCGGTCAAGCCGTCAGGAGTTTGACGCTAGAATTCAGAGAGCGACAACGCCTTTGTTGGCCATGCAGCAACCGAGTCATCCGCTAGAAAGTTATGTTGGGAACTACCGCTGCGCGATGTATGGAGACGCCAAAGTCAGCTTGGTCGATGGCAAGCTTCGATTGGAACTGATCCCGTATCCGGATTTGACTGCCGATTTGGAGCTGATGCACTACGACACATTTGCCATCGGCTGGCATAAAAAGTTCGCTTGGTTTGACTCCGGATCGGCCCATTTTGTGTTTGATGCGAAAGCCAATGCAGAATCGATCCGTTTGGACGTCCCGAACGATGACCTCTGGTTCTATGAACTGAACCTCAAGAAAGTTCCTTGAACAACTGTGCCGTCAGCCCAAAGTAAAAGGCACACTCCGCTGTGCCGTCTGCCACCTTTACCGAAGTTCCCAACACCCAATAGTTTCGAAGGTTTGCACCAGATTCTTCACGCACAGCCTTCGAATCGTAATAGTACGTTGGAGACTTTGCGAACAGAAAAATTTCTTCGGTTGCATTGGTTGGCCTATTTTTTACGCTTTCTGGCATCGCAGTCTTCTTGATCCAAGCGATCTTGGATCGAAGGATCCAACCGTCTTGCTGCAGCGCAAAAGCAACTCGCCACGGAAGCCCCATAAGATCCCGGTCTTTTAATCCCCATACATCCGGAACCTTGCAATTCCGTTTTTGAATTAATTTTTTAGTATTTCCGACAACCGCGTTGGGGCCACACTTACCCGTTCCTCCGTTACGCGCATATCCATCACCTACATTCAACCAAAGAGTTCCATCTTCTCGGAGAGATCGGCGTACTTCCCTAAAAACTGATACCAAATTATTTACGTAGAGATCGGGTGATGCCTCTGCCCCAATTTGATCAGGATGGTCGTAGTCGCGCAGTCCCCAATAAGGAGGCGATGTTACGCAACATTGGATATGATTCGACTCGACGCTGGCAAGCACCTTTCCGCAATCGCCGTTCAAGACTCGATACTCGACTTCCAATCCGAGATTTAATTTAAGCTGTTCCACAATTCAAGACCCAATCGACAATCGTGTTTTCTTGATGGACATCGAACCCAGAATTGTAGCATCAGACTCGATGCCGGAAAGGTCGTTAAAACCAAGCATCTTACCGAACAGCTCAGTCGAATACGCTATCCAGGATTATTCTTGGGGTTTCCTCGCCCAGATGAACCCCAAGCGTCTGCAGATGATTTCGGAGAAACCAAACGACAATATAAGCCCTAGGATGATTTCGGAGAAATCATCTATTCTGAGGGCCACAAGGCCTTGAACGGATTATCTAAAATCAACGATCCTTGGCGGATATCTTGGCCCAAGTATCTTTCAGGGTTACGATGCGATTGAAGACTGGAGCACCAGGCTTGGAATCCAGTTCGTCTGCACAGTAATACCCATTGCGTTCGAATTGAACACGGGTTCCGGGTTGGATCTGAGACAATGCCGGTTCAATCACAGCGTGAAGGATGGTCTTGCTGCTGGGATTGATATTGTCCAAGAATGTCTTGCCCTCGGGTGCCTCCTCTGGCGCATCGGACAGGAATAGCCGATCGTACAGGCGAACTTCGGCACAGTGTCCGGTCGAAGCTCCAACCCAATGGATCGTACCTTTGACCTTGCGCTCAGCCTCAGGACCTGATCCACTCTTGGTCAGCGGATCGTAGGTGCATTTGAGCTCAACGACTTTACCGGACGAATCCTTGACCACCTCTTGGCACTTGATGATATAAGCATACCGCAGGCGAACTTCACCCCCGGGTTTGAGCCGGAAGAACTTCGATGGAGCATCCTCCATAAAATCTTCCCGCTCAATAAAGAGTGTCTTGGAGAATGGGATCTTGCGACTACCTGCACTTGGATCCTCTGGGTTATTGACAGCCTCAAGTTCCTCGACTTGCTCCTGGGGATAATTCGTCAGTGTCACTTTGACCGGATCCAAGATCGCCATGTATCTGGAGGCTTTCTTGTTGAGATCCTCTCGGACGGCATTCTCCAACACCAAAACGTCAATAACTCCGTTGAATCTGGCCACTCCGATGGTCTCGCAAAAATGCCGGATCGACTCGGGTGTGTACCCACGTCGCCTATAACCGCTGATGGTAGGCATCCGAGGGTCATCCCATCCTTCGACATGCTTCTCGGTAACCAACTGCAACAGCTTTCTCTTGCTCATCACGGTATACGATAGATTCAACCGAGCGAATTCGATTTGCCGCGGATGAAAGATCCTGAGCGTCTTGCAGAACCAATCGTACAACGGTCGATGGTTTTCAAACTCCAAAGTACAAATCGAATGGGTGATTCCTTCGATCGAATCCGATTGGCCGTGAGCCCAATCGTACATCGGGTAAATGCACCAATCGTTTCCAGTGCGATGATGATGCGCAAACATGATCCGATAGAGCACCGGGTCGCGCAGATTGAAGTTCGCCGCCGACATGTCGATCTTGGCCCTGAGCGTTCGGGTCCCTTCGGCAAACTCTCCGTTTTTCATCCTGACAAACAGGTCCAAGTTTTCCTCGATGGATCTGTCTCGGCAGGGGCTGTTTTTGCCCGGCTGGGTCAAAGTACCCCGGTACTCTCGCATTTGCTCGGAACTTAAATCACACACATACGCATGGCCTTCACGAATCAGTTGCAAAGCCCAATCGTAAAGTTGACCAAAGTAATCCGAGGCATAGAAAAGATTATCCCATTGGAAACCCAACCATCGGACGTCTCGTTGAATCGAGTCGACGTACTCCTGGCTTTCTTTGCTCGGATTGGTGTCATCGAAACGCAAATTGCATCGGCCACCATAAGTTTTTGCCAAACCAAAGTTCAAGCAAATGCTCTTGGCATGTCCGATGTGAAGATAGCCATTGGGCTCGGGCGGAAAACGGGTCTGAATCTGCTTACCCTGCAAGGACTCCTTGGTCGCAAAGTCCTTTTCGACTTCGTTCTCAATGAAGTTCTTGTGGTGTGGGTGAGGTTCTTGGTTATCCGCGGAATGGGTCACGATGGTTGATTTCAGAAATAAGTCTTTGGAGTCCGAGTCGTCCGAACGCGAAAATTAGAAAATGGGTTTGACCCCATATTGCTGATGGATCTGATTGCAAAGTTTCGGTTGCAATCGCAAACCACGGGCCAGCTCGCGTAGATATTCGATTTCCTCTTTGGTGTCGACGTCGATCGTCGAAAGGGAAGCTGCATACACGGCGGCTTCCATCCCCAAGGGGACCGACCAAGCGAAATCTCGAACGCTCGTCGCGTTGGCAAACTCTTGGCGAAGGAACTGAATCGTCGACTCGTTGGTATTTCCAATCCGTTCGAGGATGGCCTGCTGCTCCTTGGCATCGATCCGTCCGTCAGCCTTTCCGGCGTAGATCATGGCTCGAATCAAAACGACCATTTGCTCTTGTTCCGCTTGAGACAATTGGGGCGGAGCTTGCTTGGGCTGCTGCTGGCCGAAGATGTCGCCTTGGCCACCACCGCTCGAAGACGGGGCTGGTTGACGTTGCTGATTTGGAGCTTGGGTCGGTGCGCGGTTGCCTACACCGAGCATGTCTTCGAGTTCCGACGCCGAAGGGCTCTTGCTGTTGCCTCGGCCTTCCTTGAGCACGCCTGGGAATTGCACACCCCCGGAACTGCTACCCCCGGAACTGGCCGGCCCACCTCCGAGGATGTCTTTGAGAATATCGGTTCCCGAAGGACCACCGCGTCGCTGGCCACCTTGCTGTTGTTGCTGCTGAGCACCTGCGTTTAAAATTTCCGTCAAGATATCGAATGGGTTCATGCTAAATGCGCCTTATGGCAATAGAAGAGGAAGATTTGACCGTGTAACAAACGCGACGTTAGTATACCAAACCGGGATTGGATTTCCCCGGGGTGAGACTGAATTTGAAGCGAAGGGTTATTTTGTCAGTTTTCGATAACGGAATCGGGTGGGCTCGTCGCTGCCAATTCCCAATCGCTGCTTGCGTTGCTCCTCATAGGTTTGAAAATTCCCTTCGCACCAATGGACGTAGCCGTCCCCTTCAAAGGCAAGGATGTGCGTTGCGATTCGGTCGAGGAACCAGCGGTCGTGGGTGATCACCACCACGCAGCCTACGAAATTCACGATGGCTTCTTCCAACGCCCGCAGTGTATCGACATCCAAATCGTTGGTCGGTTCGTCAAGAAGCAGAACGTTGCAGCCTCGCCTGAGTAGTTTCGCTAAGTGGACGCGATTGCGTTCCCCTCCGGACAAATCCCCAACCTTCTTTTCCTGATCGGTTCCCTTGAAATTGAATTTGGAAACATAAGCTCGCGAATTCATTCGCTTGCCCCCCATTTCCAACCAATCAACTCCACCTGAAATCTCTTGGAAGACCGTGTTGGTGGCCGTCAAAGAATCTCGGGATTGATCGACGTATCCAAGTTCGACGGTATCTCCGACGCGAATGGAACCCGTATCGGGTTGTTCTTGGCCGATCATCATGCGGAACAAGGTCGTCTTGCCCGCACCGTTAGGACCGATGACTCCAACAATGCCTCCAGGGGGAAGCCGGAAGTCCAAATTCTCGATGAGCATCCGATCGCCAAAAGTCTTGGATACCTTCTCCGCCTCGACGACGACTTCACCTAGATGCTTACCGGGTGGGATTTGAATTTCCAGTTCGTCTGGACGATCTTCGAATTGCTGTGCTGCCAATTGCTCGTAAGCACTGATACGAGCTTTGTTTTTGGCTTGCCTAGCGCGCGGTGACATGCGAATCCACTCGAGCTCTCGATCCAAAGTCTTTTGCCTGGCGGCCGCTGATTTTTGCTCGATCTGCAACCGCTTCTGCTTTTGCTCAAGCCAAGAGGTGTAGTTTCCTTCGAAGGGAAAACCCGAGCCACGGTCCAGTTCCAAGATCCATTGAGCCACGTTGTCCAAGAAGTATCGATCGTGAGTCACGGCAACCACGGTGCCTGAATACTGCGCCAAATGCTGTTCTAGCCAATGGACCGCTTCGGCATCCAAGTGGTTGGTCGGTTCGTCTAGCAAAAGCAAATCGGGTTGTTCCAGGAGCAACTTGCAAAGTGCGATTCGGCGGCGCTCGCCTCCGGATAGTTTGGTGACGTCGGCATCTCCGGGAGGCAAGTTCATGATGGCCATGGACATCTCGACTTGCCGATCCAAGTCCCAAAGATTCTGCGCGTCGATCGTATCTTGGAGCTTTGCCATTTCATCGCAAAGCTTCTGCATCTGCTTGTCGTCGGTGACTTCGCCGAGCAAGCCCGAGATTTCATTGAATCGATCGAGGATTTTTCGCTTCGGCGCAACGGCTTGTTCGACATTCTCCTGGACATTCTTTTGAGGATCTAGCTGGGGTTCTTGCGGCAAGTATCCAGCGGTAAAACCGTTGGACAGTCGAGCGGTACCCTCGAAGTTCTTGTCGATGCCAGCCATGATCCTGAGCAAGGTACTTTTACCTGCACCGTTGGACCCGAGCACCCCGATTTTCGCTCCTGGGTAAAAGGACAACCAGATATCCTTGAGAACCTCTTTTTGCCCGTGTCGTTTGGTTAGCTTTTCGATTTGATAAATGTATTGTCGGCTCATAGCAGTTGAACTCTGACTACTCCCATTCAATCGTTGCAGGGGGTTTGGAACTGATATCGTAGCAAACGCGATTGACACCTCGGACCTCATTGATAATCCGAGTTGAAACTCTCGCTAGTAGATCATAGGGTAGCCGGCTCCAATCGGCCGTCATGAAGTCATCGGTGTTGACACATCGAACGGCTACCGCATTTTCATAAGTTCGAGAATCCCCCATCACACCGACGCTTTGAGACTCTAGCAGTACGACGAACGCTTGAGATGTATCGCGATAGAGATTGGCGTTTTTGATCTCGGTAATGAGAATCTCGTCGGCCTCTCGAAGCACATCGAGCTTCGCGCCAGTGACCTCGCCCAGGCACCGCACGGCAAGCCCCGGTCCAGGAAACGGATGCCTCCAGACCAGATGCTCAGGAAGCCCTAACTCCACCCCCAATTTTCGAACTTCATCTTTGAACAAGTCCCTGAGGGGTTCGACAAGATCGAAGCCTAACTGTTCAGGCAAACCGCCGACATTATGGTGCAATTTGATCGTAGCCGCTGGGCCATCGGGCGCCGCTCCGCTTTCGATGACATCTGGGTACAGGGTGCCTTGAGCAAGATACTTTGCCCCATTGATCTTCAAAGCCTCTTCTTTGAAACAATCGATGAACGCATGACCGATACGCCGCCGTTTTTCCTGTGGGTCTCGGATTCCGGCCAAGGCACCCAGGAACCGGTCCGATGCATTGACGACCCGCAGATCGGCTTTGAAATGATCGGTAAATTCGCCGATCACCGCCGCTTGCTCGTCTTTGCGTAATAAGCCGTTGTCGATCAAGATGCAGGTCAGTTGTGGGCCGATGGCTTTGTACAAAAGAGCAGCGGTGACCGAAGAATCGACACCTCCAGAGAGCCCGCAGATCACTCGATCGCTTCCGATTTTTTCGCGAAGCTCAGCGATGGTTTGCGTTGCGAAGTTCGACAACTGCCAACGGCCTTGGCATCCTGCAACGTTGTACAAAAAGTTATGAATCAGCGCGGACCCAAGAGCCGTGTGGGATACTTCGGGATGGAACTGAAGTCCGTAAATTGGAAGGGTGCGATGTTTGACCGCAGCGTAAGGGCAGGTGCTTGTGCCTGCGAGAGTCTCAAAGCCCTCAGGAAGTTTTTGCACCTGATCCCCGTGGCTCATCCAAACATCGATCTCAGAGGGAAATCCTGCAAAGAGTTTTTCCATGTTGCCGATCGCTAATCGCGCCCGCCCATACTCCCGGGCCGGACAAGCTTGCACGGTGCCACCTAAACTGTGGGCAGTAAGTTGCATTCCGTAGCAGATTCCAAGAATCGGTATCCCAAGCTCGAAAAGCTTCGGATCGCATTGCGGTGCACCCTGATCGTAAACGCTCGATGGACCACCAGAGAAAATGATCGCAACTGGTTTGCGAGCGATCACCGACTGGGCTGAAATGTCATGCCTAACGATCTCGCAGTACACATTCTGGTCGCGCACACGCCTTGCAATCAACTGGGCAAATTGAGAACCGAAGTCCAACACCAAAACGCGTTCGTTCTGCAATGGATCAACCGAGCGATTAGTCTGCACGGGTAGGCTTTCCTGTTTGTCTTTCTGTATTTCTTGCCGATGCTTCTTGCCGATCGGCGAAAACGCGGAATTATAGCGTTTCAATACCATCCGACTACACGAATCGACCCGAGAACCGCTTAGGAATTCGATTTCCCCTGCAGGACAGCCAGGAGTCGTTTAGCATGGGTGGAAATCTCAAGTTCCTCAAGCAATTCACTCGAGGCTTCCGACCGATGCGGGGACTGCTCCAGGGCGAGTTCCAGTTTGGTGACTAGATCTTTGGCCGAATCGTGCTGAAACAATGCACCGGAGAATCCCTGGGGACGAAAACGACCAACACGCTGATGAACTTCAGGGAATGCACCGTGATCTGGCATCACGTAGGGGAGTCCGGCCGCGACGGCCTCCAGCAGAAAGATCCCTTTGGGATCCGCATACTCGGTGGGAACACAAAACAAATCGAGACTCTTTAGATATCGAACTTTCTGATTGCGATCCAAAGTCCCCGCGTAGTTCCATTGTCCATCTAAACCCGCTCGGCTGAGTTTGTTCTGCTGCTCTTTCCAATACTTGGCATGCTGAGGGCCCATCCACCCGGCCAACTCAAGTCGCAGCGACTCCCAGCGAGGATTGCGTTTGAGTTCGATGAACGCATCTACCAAACGATGCAAACCCTTCTCTGGAGCCATACGTGCCAAATACCCTAAATGGATTTTGGGTTGCTCAGAAGCAGTCTTTTTTTCTCTGGACGACGCCTCCCCCTGAGACTCGATAAAATCCCTCGTCGCAACCCCCAAGGGAACCACGTGCATCTTCTGCGGGGGGATCGCAAAGAGTTCTTGCATGAAATGAGCGTAAGTACTGCAATGGCATAGAAAACCCTTGACGTGCCCAACCAAGCCCCGCATCTTTGCGACCACCTCACGGCGATCGGACTCTGAAAGCGAATCCAAGAAGATATCGTCCCCTTGTAGCATCACCCACACATCGGCATTGGTGACCATCTGAGGAATCACCCCTCCGATGAGCAAATTCGTTAGGAGGATTGTCTCTGGGCGAATGTTCGTCTGAAGAAAACTCAGTAGATCCTCGAACTCTTTGCGTTGCCGTCCGGCCAAGCCATCGAGCATCGAAAGCGTTAACTGGCCGAGCAACTCTGGACTGGTTTTACCCGCTTTGGAAGTCAGAGCTTTGACTAACCAGGGGTGATCCAACCAACCAGTCATCCATCGTGGCAAAAGTCGAAAGGCCCCTAGCTTTTGGGAAAGGTAGACATTCACCCCGCCCAAAAACACCCGATCGACGCTCATGTCCTCGACATCTGTTCGGATAGGCGTGTAAACAGGCATCAAAACGCAGTCATGCCCTGCATTGATCAATTCGCGAGCCACGGCATTGTCATTCATGCAGGAACCGCAAAACATCCCGGCGGCGCCTGCGGTCAAATAGGTTATTCGCATTCGATTCCTGATCTTGGGTTAGCGAGGGCCCCCGGGTGGGCCAGGACATGAGTTTGACGATTGTACCAGATCGGTAAATCAGACCACTGTCCTTGACAAATTGGGCAATTTGTTCCATCGAATTATCCGAGCATTTAGCATAGCTTAACCTGTCGGCAAATCTTACTTAAACTCTTTCCCGGCTTCATTTTCTGAAAAATAGACGAGGGGGTTCAAGCTATTTTCTCTGCCTGGCCGATAGCTTCCCTGTCGTCCCATCTTACCTGGCTTCAACCCGTTGGCTGGTAGTTTGGAGTGCGATATTGCCGGTGGCCCAGAACTGATCGAGTCTATGGATGGCTCGGCCGGCAACTACTTCGATTTCAGTCCGTTCATTCGGGCTGAAGCATGGAACAAGCATGGTTGGCAAGGTCCAAGTACGGATGGATTAAGCCAAAGGAAAGTGGGGCCTACGAAGTCACCAAGATCACCGCTTGCGGTGGTCCAATAGCCGCGCCAGTAGAGGGCGGTTTCGGCGACGACTTCGTACGCCGAAACCGGTCTCAACTCCGTCATGCTGCGAAATGTCTGTGGTAGTCAGTGACCCAATGTACATAGGGAGTTAGTCTAGATGAAGTGGAACATTTTTGTTGGATCGATGGTTTTGGGAGCATGCCTTAGCGGACAAAGCTTTGGTGGCGATCTGATCCATCGTCTCTTGGGTGGAAACGGCGTTGGAGCCAAGAGCTCTTGCTGTGACACCTCGGTTGTTGATCCTAGCTGCGGAGCCGAAATCGCTGGCGGTCGTGGACCAAGCTGCGGAACCGAAATCGCTGCTCCTGCATGCGATCCATGTGCCGGTGCCGGTGCTGGAATCGGTGGTGGAGCTGGTTGCGGTCTGCTCGGAAAGCGTGGACCAAGCTGCGGAACTGAAATCGCCGGTGCTTGTGATCCTTGTGCAGGTGGTAACGGCGGGATTGTTGGACCAAGCTGCGGCGTTGAAACCAGCGCTTGCGGTTCGGCTCCAGTTTGCCGTACCCCAGTTTTGGATGGTCTCAAGGGTCTGAAGTGCAAACTGCACGCAGCTCACGTTGAGAAGATGAACAAGATCCACAACGCTGCTGCTAACCTGCATGCACGTTTGGCTGCTAAGCATGCTGCTAAGGTTGCTCCAACCTGCGGTAGCGAAATCGCTGCTCCAAGCTGCGGTGCTGAAGTTGCTGGTGGATGCGGTGCTGGCCCAAGCTGCGGTGCTGAAATCGCTGGCGGTTGCGGAAAAGGCCTTCTAGGTCGTGGTCCTTCGTGCGGTGCTGAACTTGCTGCTAGCGATCCTTGCAGCGGTGCTGCTGCTGGTTGCGATGGCGGTATCGGTGGTGCTAAGCGATCCTGCGGTCTGCTCGGAAAGATTTTCAAGAGCAAGTCCAGCTGTGACGCTGCTGCTTGTGACTCGGGTTGCAGCTCCTGCGGAAGCGTTCCTGCTGCCGCTCCTGCTGCTGCTCCAGCTCCAGTAGTTGATCCACATGCTTACCTGAACACCAATCGCGGTATCATTCAAGCTAGCAGCACCCGCGTTCGCTAATTGCGAATCGGTTTGCTAGGGTTAAGGTACAAGCGAAATGAAAATCGGCTCGCGAAAGCGAGCCGATTTTTTTGTTTGATGAGCCGAAAGAACGTCCCGATTACTGTGGCAATCTGCCCTCGTTGACCACGGGCAACGGACCCGTCAGGGCCTTCATGAATTCGACCAAGTCGGCCTTGTCTTGGGCCGTGAGCTCCAATTTCTTGATCTTGTCACTCAAGTAAGGATTGGGATGCCCGCCCTTGGCGTACCACTCGACTACTTCTTCGAGAGTCGCTTGGCTACCATCATGCATGTAAGGCGCGTTCAATGCGACGTTCCTGAGTGTCGGTGTCTTGAACGCTCCCTTGTCTTTGTCTTGCTTGGTCTGCTCGTAGCGGCCTAAGTCTGGTTTATCTGCCGCCATGCCGACACCAAGATTGTGGTATAGCTCGTCGGTAAAGTTGGCTCCAACGTGGCAAGCAGAACAATTCGACTTGGTGCTGAAAAACAGATCGCGCCCTCGCTTTGCCGACTCACTCATCGGGTTGGATTGGCTCGTTTTCGTCAGCTCTTGAAACTTGGCAAAGTTCGAGGGATCGTCTTGCTTGAAGTCATCGATGTCTTCGAGTTGCTCGGCAAACGCCTCTTGGAATTTGCGAAGTGGTTCGTAGGCATCATAGGGACTCGAACCGGTAACAATGGTTCGCTCGAAGGCTGCGATCGCCTTGCCCACGTTATCGATGTTCGGAGCCGCTCCAAAGACCTTCTCGAATTGCACTCGGTAGACTTCGTTGGCAGTCAGAAATTTGACGACACCATCATGGGTGTTCCCCATCTCGATGGGATTGGCAATAGGCCCAACGGCTTGGGCTTCGAGACTGCCGGCACGACCGTCCCAGAATTGAGCTTTGCTGAGAATCCGATTGAAGGATGTCGGCGAGTTGCGTCCACCGAGTTGGCCGTTGATTCCAACCCCAAATTGCGTGTGAGCGCCGTAACCTGCCGAAGGGCTATGGCAATCGGCACAGCTGACCGTCGCGTTCTTCGAAAGACGCTTGTCGAAATACAACTGCCGCCCCAGTTCCACCTTGGCCCTCGTCAGTGGGTTGTCTTCGGGGATGTAAATCGCCTCTTTGCCCGCCGATAGGCCTTCGGGAAGCTCAACGCTCAGCACCGAGTGATTGGCAGGATTATCGAGGTATTTTTTGGCGTCTAAGACCGTCAAAGCCCCAGAGCCCGGAACGCCTGCCGTCAGGCTTGGATCACCCAGCTTGACGCTATCGGCTCCAAAACTGACCGCTGGGAGACAAATCCCAACCAAAAAGGCACTTAGAACCCGTCTCCTCAACGACTGACTTTTGATGGATCGCCTTTTCATTTCGAATGAAATCCTTAGGAATTTCGCGAGTAAACAGAAAAATACTGTGCGTATCCTACAGAAAACCGTCAAGATCGCGCACGTTTAACCGCCGGCAGTATACCCTAGCGTCTAGTGAACGAAAAACTCAGATCCTGACGAAAATCTTCCGCCGGTAGAGCCATAGCAAAATCAGCCAAAACACGAGCAAAACCAACCCGCCCAGAACAAAGGCGTGGTACTCGGGCTGCACGCAATTGCGGATAGCAAAGCCGAAATGCCGCTCGATGGCCTGTTTGGTCCACTCCTCCATCGTCCAACTCATCACGTAGGCGACGATCGAGTTGGCTCCAATGACTCGGAACCAAAAGGACCAGCCCGCAAACCCCGCGTCATCGCAAATCCAACTCAGAACCAATAGCCAAACCAAACAGATCGCTCCACTGTAGAGAACCCAACTAGGAGTCCAAATCCGCTTGACGATCGGACACAGGCCATAAAAATCCAAAGCCCAGGCGATCGCAAAGCAGACCGCTGCTGAAACCAGAAAATAAAGGCTTCTGCGACCAGCGGTCTGAATGTCACGAAGCCACTGACCGGCAAGCAATCCCAAAAGCATCGTCGATAGCGTTGGGATAAAACTCAGGGTGCAATAGCCGCCCGAGGAAAACTCAAACCTCTTGTCCCGAGGAAAAAGATTCATCCACCAGCGATCGAAGGCCCACGCTGCATTGGAGTTCTTGTTCCAGTGCGCTGCAAAACCCTTTGCATGATGCTCCCAACTCTCAGGAACCCCCACTGCCGGATAATCGAACCCGCTTTTTGGAAGTGGGTACAGAGCAAACACCAGCCAATAAAAGACCAAAATACCCGCTGCTCCAAAGGCCACCTGTATGGGCTTGCGATCAGCAAACAAAAACAGCAGTCCATAACCCAGCCCTATCTGAGTGAGCGTGTCGTCAAAGGTAAAATTCGTGCTGGGTTTGCCCAAACTGCGAAGAAAGATCCCAAGAAATATCAACACGAGACTTCGCAAAACCGCATGCATGAACATCCATTCCCAAGACTGCCCCTGACGCGTTCGCTTGGAGATGGAAAACGCCAGTGAAGTACCCACAAGAAACGAAAACGCAGGTTGGATCATGTCGTGCAAAGAACAACCAACCCAAGCCACATGGGTTGTGTGGAAATGAATCCACTCCAAGGCTCTCTGGCCACTTGCAGAGAACGTGTCTTTGACCGATAGCAACTTGCTCCAAGGAAGGACTTCGGCAAGCATCAAAAACATGACCATTCCGCGAAACACATCGATGCTGGTTCGGCGAGACCACGCAGGATTGGACCCCGTGGCAGCAGAACCCTCGATGCTTCGCGCAGGTAGGCTTTGCTTGCCTTGGAGTGATTTCAAAAGTCCCTCTGCGGTGATTTCGCTTTCAGCCATTTCGAAACGTCGGTGAAATAAAGTCGATCAAAGGACTCGCTGCAACCAGCAAGAAACCAAATAGCCAAAAGACATTGTCCCACATCCCGCTGGGCAAAAACCTCGCTGCTGCCAGCAATCCAAAACCAGCGATGAAAAAAAACTCCGGTCGCATCGGACGCTGCCATGCAGAAAACCAAAGCAGTACAACCCAAAACGCTACCAGCAGGCCAACTCCCCCCATCGCCATCCATCCAAAGAGCAACAGTAGCAACAGATGGATTAGGTAGAAGTAAGTCAGCCGAAACGAAAACCAATTTTTCAGTTTATTCAGGATCCGCATAATCGACCCGTCAGTCTAACCGATCGAGTGCTTTTTTTCGAGTTCGATCAAATGCCGCTTCATCCCTACTCCGCCAGCATATCCTACCAAATTGCCCGATTGCCCCACAACACGATGGCAAGGCAAGACTATCCATAAACGATTTTTAGCCAACGTCCCACCCACGGCGCGAGAACTCCTAGGGTGCCCGATCTCCATGGCCAATTGGCCATAAGTCCTTGTCTGGGAGTAACCGATTTGACTCAAACTTGACCAAACCTTCATCTGAAATTCGGTCCCCTGCAGGGCAAACGGGATATCGAATTCGAATCGATCCCCGAGAAAATATTCCCGCAATTGCTCCTGGGTACGATCAAGCAATGTCTCTCCGGCAGCGATTCGAGGATCCTGGCGGTCCGTCGACTTTCTTGAGTCCTGGCTGATTTGCATCCGCAGGACCGAATCAGCCGAAGCCCTGCAGTTTGACTCGCTCCGAAGCTCGTAAAGATTCGCTACCGTCCCTCGGTCGTTGCAATACGACATGGCAACCCCAAGGAGACTTCCAATCGGAGTGTCGATCACCCTCGAGAGAACCAACAATCCATCCAAATCGAACTCTACCATGCGAACCCTACCATGCAGGTTGCGCCTCAACGATGAAGACATAGATCATGCCAAGCACCGCACCAAACAAGCCCATCACAGCCAGCAACCGAACCCAAAACCCACCCCCCAGATAACGACACACCGCAACATCGATCAACGCGCTTAGTGTGGGCATCCCCACAAGCAACAGCAATAGCCACCGTGGGATCGGATTCCACGAATAAGCCCTCGAAACACACAGGCCATAGGCGGCGGCGCAAACCAAAAGCAACGTCAAAGCCCCATCGGCCTTCAAAATACCATACAAGCTCCCTGGACCTAGGCTCTCGGCTCGAAAAGTCCGATAGAGGGCAGTTCCAGCCATCATCGCACCGCTAAAAATCATCCACTCACCCAACGATGCATAGCTTTGCAATACCACGACCGAAACACACCCAAGATGCATTGCATGCACCCAGCCAAACCAACCACCACCCTTGGTCGTTTGACGCTGCCATACCGATGCAAAATTCAAAATCGTCGCCAGAAATGCTAGTGCCCTCAAACCTAGAAACGTGGAAGCTTGATCGGCATAACCAGGGCCTCCAGGAAACATCCACCAGCCTAATACCAAGAGACTCAAAGTCGCTAGCCAGGCGAATCCAAGGACCACCCAAAGAGAAAAAACCAATGGTCCCACCCAAGCCCAGTGCATCCACGGCTCGCGGGCCTCCCAGCTCGGCCACTGGCTCCTATCGAGCAAAATGGCTCGACTGCCAAAATCAGAGATCAAAAAGCCCATCCAAACCGACAAACAACCCACCAGGATCCACTTGGGTTTCCTCGAAGCGTCTGCACCCAGAGATGAAAACTCCAGTTGTCGTAAAGCCCAAGTGGCAGTAGCACCCAAGACCAATGGCAATAGCACCCGAAACAGCAAAAGCTTTCCTTCGAATTCCAAATTCATTGGGCTCCCCTCTCTCGCCAACGGTCATGGCCTAGTTATAGTAGTCGAGCCCGAGGGAGAACAGAGCCAAAGCGACCCGCAATAATGCCGAACCAGCCTAAAACAGAAAAGCAACCATTGCAGGCCGTTAAGGTCTCGATGACCCCATTGGAACGCTACGAGGAGTTCCTGCAAGCTCGCGGTCTAAGAAACACCTCTCAGAAGAAATTCCTGCTCGAACAAGTCTTCAACCGACACGAACATTTCGACGCCGATCTGCTCATCGAGCAACTTCCCTCAAGAGGCTCGACCAACTACGTTTCCCGACCGACTGTCTACCGCACCCTCAAAGAATTCGTCGACGCAGGGCTTTTACATCGCTTCGAACTCGATGGCCGTAGCATGTACGAACTTAACTACGGGTACCCCGAACACGACCATCTATACTGCACCAAATGCAGGCAATTGATCGAATTCACCAGCGACGAGATCGTTCGTCTGCGCGATCAAGTCGCCAGATCGCACCGTTTCCGAGTCAAAGACCATCGGTTCATCATCCACGGCACCTGCGATGCCTGCGCCAAACAACGGTCCTTGGGCCGTCGCCAAGACCGAGTCTAGATCTCTTTTGGATCGGCGGTAGCGGAATCCCTGAGCCACTTTCCATGGCAATCCATCCTCCCCAAGGGAACCTCGATCCATAAAACTTATCCAAAACTCAGGCACGCCCCAGGCACGCCCGCCGACCGTCAAAGTTTTTGAATCCGACTCTTAGATTCTAGCAAATTAACAGGCTTTTAGATAAGCAAACCTTGCTCCCAGCTTGACTTCGCCTATCGGAAAAGTTAGAAAATAGTAGTTAAGGAGTTATTTTTTCCTTTACCCCCTCTTCTTTGGAGTTTAACAATGCGCAAACGTTCCCCTGGCGGCTTTACGCTCGTCGAATTATTGGTGGTCATCGCCATCATCGGTATCTTGGTAGGACTTCTCCTACCTGCGGTCCAAGCGGCCCGTGAAGCTGCACGGCGTATGCAGTGCAGCAACAACATGAAACAACAAGCCCTCGGCGTTCTTAACTACGAGTCGGCTTACAAAAAACTCCCATCCCTACAATCTGGCAATGGAAACATTGTCCAAACCCATCAGCGGTTTTGCATGAGCGGTTGGTGGGAAATTCTTCCGTATGTGGAGGGCCAAACCGTCTACGATCGGATCAACCGCCTCAACAACGGTTTTGGACTCGAACCTTGGAACGGCAATGCTGCTTACCGTCAACGTGTTCCTTGGCTCGAGTGCCCAAGCGACAACGGGACCGACGAACCGGTCAACGCCGGCCGTAACAGAGGCCTGACCAGCTACGCATTCTGCGTCGGTGACAATATGGCTCAGTCCCAAATTACCGGCCAAGGCACCGAGGAACGTAGCAACTTGGCTCTCGCTCTGCGAAAACTGCCGATTTACAACCGCGGAATGTTCGGTCGGGCTTCTTACCATCCTCTCGGACATGTACGCGATGGGCTGAGCAATACCATCATGCTTGCCGAGCGTCAACGACCAAACCTAGTCAACACCAAAGGCACCGTCGTTCTGATCGCCGGTGATCCTGCGACCTATTCGCCCCTGAGTTGCAAAGCGCAATTGATCAACGGCCGAGAGTACATCAACCCGGGCTTGCTCTTCACCGGGGACACGCTCCCAGGGTATCGAGCTTGGGCTGGAAACGCCTACTTCAACGGTGTTTCGACGATCCTACCACCTAACAACGCTGTTTGCATGGTAGGAACCGGTTCGGTTTCACCGCACTGGTTTGCTGGTATTTGGACCCCAACGAGCGAGCACGGCGGTGGCGTGCAAATTGCCTTAGGAGACGGCTCGGTCCGCTTCCTCAACGACAGCATCGATTCGGGCAACCTCGGTGCTGTGGCACCTCCGGTCTCTGGCGGTCAAAGCCCTTACGGTGTTTGGGGTGCTCTTGGCTCCAAAGCTGGGGGTGAAACTCCTGTCGACTACGAATAGTCCTCTTGATGCAGTCTGCTGCACCATGTGAAAAATTTTTAAAAGTCTCATCGGCGGAGTAGAATTCCTTTCTTGCTCCGCCTTTTTCTTTGAATCTTTCGTGCAATCTCTAGCCATCGGACCGAATCGATCATGCAACGACAACAATCCACGAATTCACTTGCAACCTTGGCCTTGCTCTGCTTGGTATGGCTTCCAATCGGTTGCAACGGTAAGAAACTACCGACCATCGTCAAAGCAGAGGGGATCGTAACCCTCGACGGTACACCGGTCGAAAACGCAACCATTTCCTTCATCTCCGAAAAAACCGATTACCATGCCGTAGGGAACACCAATGCCCAAGGCAAATTCTCGATGCGAGTTGCTCGGTCCGAGTACAATGGAAAAATTGGTGCGTGCCCTGGAGACTATAAAGTCGAAATCTCCAAGTCGACGATCGGCGGGCAGCAGGGTACTGAATCCACAGGAGAGACACAAGTCACTCTTCGTAACGACCTTCCCACCAAATACGCCAGCATCGGAAGCTCCGACTTGAAAGTTTCTGTCCCCAAAGAAGGCTCCGACAAACTCAATTTTGAGTTGACCGCCAAGTAGCTAACGGCTCGCCGTTTCGCAAATCAAAAGCACAAGGGCTTTGCTGACCCTGTTGGCAAAGCCCTCCCTGCTTTTAGGATCTATCACCAATCGCGATCTAGCAAACAAGCATCGAGAGATCCCCCCCAACCTTAGAAAGTCTCCTTGCCCACCATGAACACCACTTGGCCCGGTCACCATTGGCTATCCGAACAATCCCAATCGATGGCAACCGACCTGGTCGAGCTTTGCAATATCAACTCCTCTTCGGACAACCCTGCAGGACTTCTAAGGGCCGCGAATTGGCTTGAGCAATTCTTCGCACCCTTAAACATTCCATGCCAACGTATCGACCTTCCCACGTACTCGCTTCTTGACGACTCAGCGACTCTTACCACCTACGAAACAGGTCCAGCACTTCGCTGGGACTTAGGAAATCGATCGTCCAAGTCGATCCTTTGGACCATCCATTACGACACCGTTTACTCAAAAGACGACCCGTTTCAATCTTGCGTCTATTTGCCGGACAGGAAACTTCGAGGCCCCGGTGTTATCGATGCCAAAGGGGGCATTGTTGTGATGCGATACGGGGCCTTGGCCCTGCAGCAATTCGCAGATCTATCGAACATTGGTTTATCGATCATACTCACTCCCGACGAGGAAATCGGTTCCCCTTCTTCCCTAGGGATGTGGCAAGCGATCGCCAAAGACTTCCAATCTGCATTTTTATTCGAACCGACTATGGCCGATGGCAGTCTAGTTCAATCCCGCAAAGGAACCGGCACGTTCATTTTCGTCATCCGTGGAAAATCAGCGCACGCAGGGCGAAATTTTCACGAAGGTAGAAACGCGATCGCCCACGGCAGTGAACTCGCTTGCCATATCCACCAACTCAATGGCCAGCGTCCAAGCGTGACGGTCAATATCGGACGCATCCGAGGTGGTAACGCTGTCAATGTCGTTCCCGACACGATGGTCCTTCGAGTCAACGTACGGATTGGGGATACACAAGACCAAGCGTGGATCGAATCGAGGCTCACACAACTCGCAAAATCCTTCGATCGCCCGGACCAAGGCTATCGCGTCGAGCTCTCTGGCGGCATCCACGCCCCAGCCAAGGTCTGTGATCAGGAGACGCAAACGCTCAAGGCCTTTGTTGAGCAAGCGGCCCTTGGAATCGATCAGTCCATTACCTGGAAAGATTCCGGAGGCGCTAGCGACGGGAACAAGCTGCAGGCTCTGGGTTTGCCGAACATCGACACCTTGGGACCCCGTGGCGACGCCCTCCATAGTCACCAGGAATGGATCGACCTGGATAGTCTTGTCGAGAAAGCCAAGCTGACCTGCGCAACGTTTTTAAAGGCAACTTCGGGGTACTGAGAAGAACGAACTGCAAACCTAGAGGGCAGGGTGGGCACTTTCGTAAGCGGTGATCTTTGCTTCATGCTCGAGAGTCAAGCCGATGTCATCAAGGCCATGAAGCAGGCAATGCCTACGAAATGGCTCGACTTCAAAACCAGCCGAGAAGCCGGTGTTGTCATAAATGCGGTTCTGCTCTAGATCCACCGTCAGCAAATACTTGTCAGAGGCTGCATGCCGACGAAACAATTCCTCGACCTGTTGCTCGGACAAAGCGATAGGCAACACACCATTTTTGAAGCAGTTGTTGTAAAAGATATCGGCAAACGAGGGTGCGATCACCGCTCGAATACCATAGTCTTCGATGGCCCAGACCGCATGCTCGCGAGACGAACCGCTCCCAAAGTTTCTTCGTGCGATGAGAATCGAAGCCTCCGCATTGCGGGTCAAATTCAGCTCGAAGTTGGGGCTTGGCTCACCGTTTTCCAAAAACCGCCAATCAAAGAATAAATACTGCCCAAATCCTGATCGCTCAATTCTTTTAAGGAACTGCTTGGGAATGATCTGATCGGTATCGACGTTGGCTCGATCCATGGCCGCAGCCACGCCGGTGATTTTGGTAAAGGCTTTCATGAGTTTCTCTCTAAATGGTTCGCTTGAGTCTGGATCGCTTCGCGGTTGCTGGGAGCTAACCGTGGTAATGCCAATCGCGGATGTCGGTAAATTTCCCAGCGATCGCCGCAGCGGCAGCCATTGCGGGGGAAACCAAATGGGTGCGTCCACCTTTGCCTTGTCGACCCTCGAAATTGCGGTTCGAAGTCGACGCGCAGCGCTGGCCTGGATCCAATCGATCGGGGTTCATCGCTAAACACATGCTGCATCCAGCCTCGCGCCAATCGAAACCAGCTTCCTTGAAGACCCGATCAAGCCCTTCTTTTTCTGCCTGCCGTTTGACTTGACCGCTGCCCGGTACAACCATCGCATGGACTTGGCTCGCAACGCGATAGCCTTGGACCACTTTGGCGGCGGCCCTTAAGTCTTCGATACGAGCATTGGTACACGATCCGATGAATACCCTTTGAACCGGAGTATCGGTCAACCTAGACCCAGCCTTGAGCCCCATGTAGTCCAAAGCGCTGGCCGTCGACTTGCGCTCGGTTTCGTCCTGAAAGTCTTCAGGTGAAGGAATAGGTGTATTGACCGAGATAACTTGGCCAGGATTGGTCCCCCAAGTGATCTGAGGCTCGATGTCTTGGCCTTGGAAAATGTCGACTCGGTCGTATTTGGCACCCGGGTCCGATGGCAGTTTGCTCCATAGCTCGACGGCTCGATCGAAGTCCTTAGGACCAAACGGACGACCCTTGAGATACTCGAAAGTCTTGGCATCGGGGGCGATCATCCCAGCCCGAGCTCCCGCTTCGATCGACATGTTGCAGACCGTCATTCGCTCTTCCATCGATAAGCTTCGGATGACTTGGCCTGTGTACTCCAAAACATAACCCGTTCCACCCGAAGTGGTCAGTTTGCCGATCAAATACAGAATCAAATCTTTCGCCGTAACGCCTGGAGCCAATTGGCCATCGACTCGCAGTTCGTAAGTCTTTGGAAGATACTGCAGGAGCGTCTGGGTCGCCAAAACATGTTCCACTTCGCTAGTGCCGATACCAAAGGCCAAAGCCCCGAAAGCACCGTGGGTGGCCGTGTGGGAATCTCCACAAACAATCGTCATCCCGGGTTGGGTGTAGCCAAGTTCCGGGCCGATGATGTGCACGATCCCCTGATTGACATCGTTCAAATCGTACAGCCGGACCCCAAACTCTTTGCAGTTGTTTCTGAGCGTGTCGACCTGCTGCTTGGAGATTGCATCGGCGATCGGTAAAGACCGATCCGTCGTCGGAACGTTGTGGTCCGGGGTGGCAATGGTACGCTCAGGACGACGCACCTTGCGACCAGCCAACCGCAAACCTTCAAATGCCTGAGCGCTGGTAACCTCATGGACCAAATGCAGGTCGATGTAAAGGATGGCTTGTTTGCCCGCCTCGTGATGGACGACATGCAGGTCCCATATTTTCTGGAACATCGTCCTTGGCTCGTGGGCAGCGGATGGTAAATTGCTCATGGATCTCTGGGAATTATGTGGATTTCTACACGGTTTAGCGAAGCGACCAAGCGGCAGCCTGGCAAATCCAGCAGGCGGCCAAGTTCCTTCGAATTCCCAGCCCCCTCATCTTTTGATGCCGCGTGGGTTATAGTAACCTACTGCTCCAATTCGCCCAATGCCCTTTTCAACTCATGGAATTAAAGGAAGTGATTGTCTTATGGCCGATTCCGATGCATTTAAAAATCGATGCCGTTCGCTCGAGAACGCTTTCTTCTCGGATTTGGATCAAAAACTGATCCGCGAAATGCAAGATAAACTTTCTGCCGAAGAAGCCATCGCAACACTTCGCAGCGAATCGGGAATCAAAGACGATGCCGCCCTCCAAGCGCTTCATGCATTGGGCGTCACCCCGCAAGCCCTTTCGGCTTTTCGGGTTTTCCCGTTGATCGCCGTCGCATGGGCCGATGGTTCTGCAGACCAGCAAGAAGTCACCGCCGTGCGAATGATCGCCGAGCGTCACCTGTCCAAAAATTCCGAAGCCGCCAAACTCCTAGATCATTGGCTCAAAGAGCGACCATCGGCAGAAATGCTCAGCACTTGGGAGTCCTGTGCCCAAGCGGTCTTTTCTGCACTTGAGGACAAGCAAAGCGGATCGCTTAGATCCCAACTAGTCGAAGAAGTATCCGAAGTGGCTCGAGCCAGCGGCGGGGTGTTGGGCTTTGGTGCCACGACCAAATCCGAAAGCGACATGATCACCAAGATCAAACGAGCCTTGGGTGTTGATTAATGAACCGTGCTGCTTCATGAACACCCGTTCCCTAGAAGTATGACCAGCGAATCCTTAGGAAACCGAATCGACCCAAAGGTCGTTTGGCATGAAGGCTCTGTTTCGATTGTGAATCGAAGCCGACTGCTTGGACAAAGCGGTTGCGTTGTTTGGTTTACGGGTTTAAGCGGTTCTGGGAAATCCACCGTTGCCAACATACTGGATCGTATGCTTTTGGAACTGGGTCGACCAAGCTTTTTGCTCGACGGTGACAACATACGCCATGGACTGTGCGCAACGCCATCGATCCTTCTGCCAACCTATGGTGCTGCTTTCTCGGAACGATTCGGATTGGGATTCTCCCCCGAAGACAGGGAAGAAAATATTCGCAGGGTCGGGGAAGTGACCTGTTTGATGGCTTCGGCCGGACTGATCTGCCTTACTGCCTTCGTTAGCCCTTACCGAAAGGATCGCGATCGCGTCCGCCGAATCGTCGAGCAAAAAAACAACCTTAGGTTTTTCGAAGTCTTCGTCGATACGCCCATCGATGTGTGCGAATCCAGGGACCCAAAGGGTCTTTATCGTCAAGCCAGAGAGGGCAAGATCCCTTATTTTACAGGGATCACGGATCCTTACGAAGCCCCTTGCAACCCAGAGTTGGTGCTAGTGGCCGACGATGCTCTGAGGCCAGAGAACCATGCCCAAAGAGTCTTGGAGCTTTTGAAGTCTAGCAACATTGTTTCTGAAGGTTCTCAAGAGACTTCTTTGGGTTCCAGGAGCCAGCCATGAATGCAATGGGGACTTATCGCTACGTTGTGCGTTGTGGGGTCCATCGCGCCGTTTTTGCGATGAATTCACGTACCGAGCAAAAACGAGGGGATCAAGTCATCGCCAGATCCAACCGTGGGCTGGAGCTAGGGCAAGTTCTTTGCGAAATCACTCCAGAAAATCAATCTGCAACCGAGAAACTACCCAGTGGTTCGATCCAGCGACCAGCCGGTCCTGTCGAACTTGAGACCTCCGGCAAACTGAAAACTCAGTCTGCTTTGGATGCCAAGGAATGCCAGAAGGCTGTTGAAAGTCTCGATCTGAGCATGCACATCATCGACGTCGAGCGAATCTTCGGCGGTGAAATGATCACCATCTACTTCACGGCAGCCGAAAGAGTCGACTTCCGCGAGCTTGTTAAAAAACTAGCCAGCAAATTTCACGCCCGCATCGAAATGCGTCAAGTTGGGGCAAGGGACGAAGCCAAATTGCTCGGAGATTACGGAGACTGCGGACGCCCCTTGTGCTGCTCTGGTTTTCTACTTGAGATGCCCCCGGTCACGATGCGGATGGCGAAATTGCAAAAAGCAACGCTTGATCCCAATAAACTCTCGGGACGTTGCGGTCGACTCAAGTGCTGTCTTCGCTATGAGAATGATCACTACGAAGAACTCGCTTCGAAAATCCCTCCTCCAGGAAGTGAAATTCTAACCCGGGAAGGTCGAGCCAGGGTCTTGAACGTCGAACTGCTTGCACAGCAAATGCTTATCGCCACCGAAGACAATCGGCGAATCTTGATCACCCCCGAAGAATGCTTATCGGTCATCAAACGAGGTGCAGAACTCTCATGAACGAACATGTCCTTGCCATGATGGAACTGCTGGCCAAAGACCAACGCTACCATTTGGATGCCTACCAATTCGTCCGCGAGAGCCTCGCCTATGCCCAGCGCGTGATGAAACTGGAGTCCTACACCGGTGAGAATGAGAACGACGAAGGAAAATCCGACCGTCATCTGACGGGCCAGCAACTCTGCCAAGCCATTCGCGAGTATGCCATCGACCAGTACGGGGCGCTGGCAAAAACCGTGCTCAATAGCTGGGGAATACACACCACTGGCGACTTCGGTGAGATCGTGTACAACTTGATTCGTATCCGCGAAATGAGGAAAAGCAAATCCGATCGGCGTCAAGATTTTGATGATCAATACGACTTCGAAGAAGCCTTCAAGCCCCGCTTTGAACGGATCGGAAGTCAGGATGGATAAACGATTTCTGCTTGCTTCGTTGCTGCTAGTCGCCTGGACCGGTTACATGCTTTGGGTTGTCTCTAAAATCTGGCTCGAATCTCGCTAGCAATGAAATACGTGATCATCATTCCCGACGGTTGTGCCGATTATCCGGTCGATTCCCTCGGAGGAAAAACGCCTTTACAAGCCGCACGCACCCCGTTTATGGATGCCATCGCTCAAGCGGGTCTGGTCGGACAATCCGACCATGTTCCGCTTCACTTGCCCGCCGGCAGCGAAGTGGCCAATATGACCCTTTTCGGCTATGACCCGAACCAATTTTTTACCGGTCGCGCACCGATCGAAGCCGCCGCACAAGGGATCGTGCTTGGGCCCGACGATTGGGCTATCCGCTGCAACACAGTGACCATCCTGGATCAGATCATGGTCGACTTTACTGCCGACCACGCCAGCAACGCAGAAGCCCGGCAAGTGCTCGAAAGTGTTCAATCGGCAAGTGCCAATCCAAAACTGGAATTCACCCCCGGGGTCAGCTACCGCAATCTCTTGATCTACCGAGGAGCAGCGGGTCAAAAATCTCCTTTTTCTTCGGAGACCCGTACCAGTGCCCCCCACGATTTGACCGATGGATCGGTTCTGGACGACTTCCCGCGGGGGCCCGGTTGCGACCTGCTGTGCGAGTGGATGCAAACCAGCGCCGAAGTCCTCAGCCAACACCCGGTCAACCAAGCGAGAGTTCAACAAGGCCGCCAACCCATCACTCACCTTTGGCTCTGGGGGTTAGGCAAGACCCCTAAACTTCAGAACTTCCATCATCGGTTTGGCATCCAAGGGGCCATGATCACCGCAGTGGATCTGCTTCGAGGGCTCGCTGCACTTGTTGGCTGGAATCGAATCGAAGCTCCCGGTGCTACTGGTTATCTGGATACCAACTATGCATCCAAAGGCCGCACGGCCATCGAAGCTCTCAAAACACATGATTTGGTGTGCGTGCACATCGAAGCTCCCGACGAAGCGAGCCATGAAGGTCGCGTGGAGGAGAAAGTCAAAGCTCTCGAAGCCATCGATCGAGAAATCGTCGGTCCGATTTACGAAGCGCTTCACAGTCTTGGCGACTACCGAATCCTCATCACTCCCGACCACCCAACGCCTGTAAGCACCAAAAAACATTCGCACGGCTGGGTACCCTTTACCATCGCTGGAAAGGGGATCCCTGTGGATCGATCCTCAAGCTACGACGAAGTCGCCGCTTCTGAAAGCGGACTGCAAATTCCAAACGGCTGGGAATTGATGCCTAAGTTCATCCAAGGGCAATGGTAAGCTGCGGCGCAGGCGATGAGCTATTCGCGCAGTTCTCGACCTGTCAGATGCAGGAAGACATGATGAAGATCGGGGGTCTGAAGCTCCAGATTCTTGATCCTTGCCCCCGACTTTGAAAAACTCTCCATCCATCCTGGAAGCTCATCGGCAAGGTTCTCGCAGGCTCCAAGAATTCGGCCTGTGGCTGGATTAAGCTCAAGCCCCTCTGGGAGATCATCCACGGGGCCCTCGACTTCCAAAGTCACCCGTTTCTGCTTGCCCACGGTTTGCTCCAAGAGCTCATCGATGGTTCCGTTGGCGATGACTTGACCATGGTCAATGATCACAATCCGATCGCTGCGCTGCTGAGCTTCGTCCAGATGGTGGGTCGTAAGCAGGATCGTTGTGCCGACGCGATTAAGCTCATCAAGCATATCGAAAATCCGCTGGCGACTTTGAGGATCCACGCCGACAGTAGGCTCGTCAAGCAGCAGCAGACCCGGGGAGTGCATGACGCCGCAGGCAATGTTCACACGTCGTTTCATACCTCCCGAAAATTTGGCGGTCATGTCGCTGGCTCGATCCTCAAGACCGATCCAGTGCAAAGCCCAATCGACCCGTTCGTGAAGCTTGCGACCTCTCAAACCATGCAACCTCGCGAAACACTCGAGGTTTTCCTTGGCAGACAGATCAGGGTAGATGGCCAAATCCTGAGGCACCACCCCAAGATGAGCCGTTGAATCAGGTTGACCAAGTCGTTTTCCGAAGAGTCGAACTTCGCCCGACGTAACTTCCACTCGCCCGCTGATGCACCGAATTAAAGTCGTTTTTCCGGCACCGTTGGGGCCAAGCAACGCCAGACGCTCTCCAGCCCGAACCGCGAAACTGACCCCGCGCAGTGCCTCATGCCCAGCGTACGATTTCCGGACCTCGGAAACCTCCAATGCCACCGGACCGGTAGTCCCCCCATGGCTTCTTTGAGAACGCAGCCGAATACGATGGGTCAGCAAATGGGATTTCGTGGTCGGTTCCAATGGAAATTTCCTTTGCGAGAAACGAGCCGGACATGCCTAAAGTCCACTCAAAGGGCTCATGGCTTATAGGTCCTGTGGTATAATAGACCATTGAACCGATCCGACACCAGCCCGCTAAAGCCAACATAAAACCGATGGGTATTTTTGATAGCCTTTTCAAAAAAAACGCTGGCGGTGGAAAAGACAAACCACCGGGGACCAGCAAGCCTGCGGCCAAGGAAAAATCAAGCAAAGCCAGTAAGTCGGTCGACATCGAAGCTCGTTTCGAAAGACTCAGGTCCGCCATTTCCGGGACGATGAGCAACTTTTTCGTCGCCAAAGATCGGCACCACGACAATCGCGTCGTCGGGGTAAAACTCTGCGACTCCGACAAAGTCCAATTCTTTGAAAGCCGTTTCAAAGGTCTCAACAAGCCCAGCGAGGGCGAGATCGCAATCCAACTGAATCACTCCAACATTGTCGAAACACACGAATACGGAACCTCCAATCGCGGCCAGCAGTTCATCGTCATGGAGTACATCGATGGCCCCGGATTGCACCAACTGATCGCCGAGAAAAAAGAAGATCTACTCGCGGGTAAACGACTCGATCTGATCACTCAGATGGCCGAAGCGCTCGCTTATTTGCATCGCAAAGAATTCATCCACCGCGACATTTGCCCCCGCAACTACATCGTGCTCAAAGACATGTCCAAGGTCAAGCTGATCGACTTTGGATTGACGCTGCCGGCCACCCGAGCATTCATGGCTCCAGGAAACCGAACCGGGACACCTTTGTACATGTCCCCAGAAATCGTCCGCAGAAGGTCCACGGACAAACGAGTCGATGTATTTTCATTTGCCGTGACCTGCTACCACCTAATCGCTTTCGATCTGCCTTGGCAAATCGCAGACACCACCGGAAGGGCCGCTCTTCAACACGATACGGCCCCCCCGCATGACATCACAGAGCACCGCCCAGATATCGATAAAGTCCTCGCCAATACCATTATGGCAGCCATGCACCCGAATCCAGAGATGCGAACCCCCGACATGGAGACTTTTCTAAAACAGCTTAGAAACGTCAAATCCTCTCCGTAAACATCCGACTGCCGAAATCCTGGCCTTTGTAAGTGCTTTTGGCCTTTCCGCCTACGCAAAGCGATCTATACTCTCCGAGAGATCGAGCAGTGCCCGTCAAGGGCTCTCGCGAGGGGGAAGCGTGAATCTGGTCAGGACTTAAGTGTAGCAGCCATAAGCGTCATACTCTTGTGCGGGGGCCTTTCACGGGCACTTTCTTTTTGCCGCTCCATCTTTTTGCCCCCTCATCTTTTTGCCCACTCATCTTTTTGCCCCCTCATCTTTTTGATTAGCAAGTTCCCTGAACACTTCGCCTGCAGCTTCGATGCTCCGATCGATATCTTCGACCGTATGCGTTCGGGAAAAGAACAACGCCTCGAATTGGCTGCAAGGCATGTACACCCCGCGCTCGATGAGCCCCCAAAAGTACTTGGCAAAAAGCTTGCGGTCTGACCGGTCTGCACTTGGCCAATCGACCACTGGATCGGGATTGAAAAACAGGGTCATCATGCTGCCGACACGTTGCATTTGAGCGGCAAGTCCGTTGCGTGTGGCGGCAGCCAGCAAGCCATCGCCAAGTCGCTTGCCCAGAGACTCAAGGTACTCATAAGGTGGATTGTCTCTTAGGATTTCAAGCGTCTTGGCACCAGCAGCAGTCGCCAGAGGATTCCCTGATAACGTCCCAGCTTGATAGACTTTTCCTGCTGGCATCACATGATCCATGATTTCCAAGCGGCCACCGTAAGCTGCCAGTGGAAGCCCTCCTCCGACGATCTTGCCTAAGGTTGTCATATCTGGTTCGATGCCAAAGAGTTGTTGTGCTCCGCCGTAGGCCACTCGAAATCCGGTCATTACTTCATCAAAGATCAAAACAACCCCATGGAGTTTGGTAAGCTCTCGAAGGGAGGTTAAGAATTCTTTCGAGGGAACTACCGTACCCATGTTTCCGACGATAGGTTCAAGGATCACCGCAGCGATCTGGGATCCCAATTGTTCTAGAGTATTCTGAAGCAATCGGCAGTCGTTGTAGTGCAGAACGATCGTGTCTTGCGAAGTACCGGGGGTTACACCTGGGGAGTCCGGTACCCCCAAGGTTGCTGCGGCGGAACCGGCAGAAACCAGCAATGAGTCGACGTGGCCATGGTAGCAACCCGAAAACTTGATCACGCGATTGCGTTTGGTGAAACCTCTGGCGACTCGAATGGCGCTCATGGTCGCCTCGGTCCCAGAACTTACCAGTCGGACTCGCTGCATGCTTGGGTAAGCCCCGAGGATCATTTCGGCGATCCGCGACTCGTTCTCCGTGGGAGCACCGTAAGAAGTCCCTTTCTGGGCAGCTTGCACAATCGCTTCGATCACCTGAGGATGAGCGTGTCCGAGAATCATCGGCCCCCAAGAACCGATGTAATCGATCAGCTTGTTGCCGTCCAAATCGTAAAGATAAGCACCTTGAGCTCGATCGATAAACAACGGATGACCACCGACGGCTCCAAAGGCCCGAGCCGGGGAATTTACCCCACCTGGAATCAAACGCTTGGCTCGCTCGAATGCTGCGTGGCTTTTCTTCAAGTCAATTTTCATACTTCGGATCGTTCTTTGAAGCTTGAGTGGAAGTTACTTAGTGGCGGGATAACCCATGCTCTTTCCCAATCGCACTTCCCTAACCGCACTCGAGCGAGGATAATCATCGGGATGGTTGCATTTCTATCGAATCCCTGAAATCCTACCAGAGACTTCCAAGCTGACGACCCCTCATGGCAGACTACGACTAATTCCAACCTTAACCCCGAGAAACCGTCGATGACCTCAGGTTCCTGGACCAACAAACTCATCATTTTGGCAACCATCAGTCTGCCTGTCGCTCCAGTGATCGCAGACTATTTTGGACCGGCAACGACCGCGCGATGGATGCTTGCCCAAGCGGCCAATGAATTCGATCAAGGGAACGTGGAAGAGGCCCAGAGGCTTCTGGAAACGGCCTATGGAAAATCCGAGGATTTGGCCACCGATAGAAACTTCTGGAAACAACTTGAGCGCATTCAAGCCAGCAATAGCTCCGAGAGATCCTCGAGTTTCATGACCAGCCTGTGGGAGAAGCGGATTCGTCAAATCGAAGACCCCGGTACCCGCGCAGAAGTCGCCTTTGTGATTTCTTCGCTTTTTTCCAATCGCAAGCAGTTTGACGAAGCTGTCAGAATTCTCAGCGAGAACCTCCCAGTCATTGACAAGCGAAGCCCCACGCAGAACAACCAAATCGCTTACATGAGAGCCCTGGCCGGCAGCGAACTGGACCAAGCCCTCCTGGAAGTCGATACGGCTTTGAAATCCGACCAGAACGAGTCTTTCTTGGACACCAAAGGCTGGATCCTCCATCGCATGGGACGCGATCCGGAGGCACTAGAAGCCATGGACAAATCCCTGGCGATGCTTACCCAAGCATGGTCCTCTCAAAGCAGCCTCGCGATGTGTTTGGCGAAAATCAACGAGTTGCAGAGCCAAGCTGGCGAGAAGGCATCGGAGAAACCCAAAGGATGGGGAGTCGACGCGCTGCTTGATGAGTTCCCGGAGCTTTCTCGAAGACTCCCAGAACTGCTCGACATGCAAGCGACCCTCAGGCTCCACCGACTGCGCGTATGCGAAGCGCTCGGGAAAACCGACCAAGTCCACGACGAAGCCGCTTGGTTGCACGCATTCTCCCACAAAGAGCTCGAGGAATTGTTCTAACGCGGAACCTTTTTTCCGCGTCGGTTTTCTGGGTCAGAAGCTCGATGCCAAGGGGTGTTCCTTCAGGCAATGGTTGATTGAGGGCAAGATGCCCAGGAAAAGCCCTTTTACTTGCCTTTTTCATGGTCCTTTTTGGGCTGGGCAAGGCCCCTGGTACGATTGTAGTTTCGCTGGAAAACGCTATACTTTTCCTTTTGGATCGGCACGCCCAAGCATCCTTTGCCGATCGGTCTTATCGAGCCTTATTTGAGCAGAAACGAACAGATCCGTGTCGAACGTCCCACCCGATGATTTTGACCCGAATGACCCTTCGAGTTTACCGACCTCCGGCGATGCCGGTGGCGGTGGCGAAAGGATGATCGAAGAACCCATCGAAGACGAACTGCGGGAGAGTTATCTGACGTATGCGATGAGCGTTATCGTCAGCCGCGCACTGCCAGACGTTCGCGATGGGCTCAAACCCTCCCAGCGACGCATCTTGGTCGCCATGAACGACTTGAATTTGACCCCCGGTGCAGCGAGGGTCAAGTGTGCCAAGATCGCCGGGGATACCTCCGGAAACTACCACCCGCACGGCGAAGCCATCATCTATCCAACGCTGGTTCGCATGGCCCAAGAATGGAACATGCGGCATGTGCTTATCGACAAACAAGGAAACTTTGGCTCCATCGCCGGGTTGCCTGCAGCGGCCATGCGGTACACGGAAGCTCGTCTTGCCGGGCCCGCTGCGATGATGCTCGAGGATCTCAAACTCGACACCGTGGATTTCATCCCAACCTACGACGATCGACGCACCGAACCGGTCGTACTGCCATCGCGTTTCCCAAACCTTCTGGTCAACGGTGCTCAAGGCATCGCCGTCGGGATGGCCACAAGCATCCCGCCGCACAACCTGCGTGAAATCTGCAACGCTTTAGTCAAAGTCATCGACGATCCGGAAGTCTCCGTTGCCGAATTGTGCGACATTGTTCCAGGCCCTGATTTCCCGACCGGCGGCATCATCTGCGGACGCTACAACATCCGCCAAGCCTACATGACCGGCCGCTCGACAATCGTGGTGCGCGGGCACGTCGATGTTGTCGAAGAAGGACGCAAATCCAAACTGATCGTTCGCGATATCCCCTTCCAACAAGCCCGGGATCGCGTCGTCGAACGAATCGCAGATCTAGTCCGAAGCGAAAAGATCAAAGGCATCTCGGGGATCCGAGACGAAAGCGATCTAAAAGAACCAGTCCGCCTGGTTATCGAGATCAAACAGAACGCCGATCCTAATGTCGTCCTGAACCAACTCTACCAGTTCTCGCCCCTCCAAGAGTCCTTCTCGATCATCCTGCTGGCGCTTGTCGATGGCAAACCGCGCGAACTGAACATCAAGGAAATGCTCCAAGAGTTCATTCGCCATCGAGTGACCGTCATACGACGACGCACCCAACACCTGCTAGGTGCCGCCAGAAAACGAAAACACGTCATCGAAGGCCTCCTGCTGGCACTTGCCGATATCGACCACATCATCGCGATCATCCGATCGAGTCGAACGCAAGCAGAGGCCAAGGAAAAACTCATGGGCGTCGA
>Ga0172376_10000625_pt1 | contig 45223 bp, 49 predicted proteins | sample Lak35m_FD_121114 | JGI IMG/M metagenome (GOLD analysis project Ga0172376, IMG submission 121114) | Freshwater microbial communities from Kabuno Bay, South-Kivu, Congo - kab_092012_35m | ecosystem: Environmental > Aquatic > Freshwater > Lake | place: Democratic Republic of the Congo: South-Kivu...
CGCCGCCGGATGGCGCTGCCAGAGCTGGAAATCGACGAAGAACAACCCCGGCGCACCTTTCGGCGTGTTGATGCGCACCATCGGGCCGGGTGCCGCCATGTCGTCGTCGACGGCAGCGCGCAGGCGCTCGATCCAGTCCATCGCGAAGGCGCCACGCAGGCAGATCGCGCCGTCGGCGCGGTATTGTGCGACTTCGGCGTCGGTCGGCAGCCCCATGGACATGATCTTCAGATCTCGCCGAAATCGCCGCCGCGGCCCTTGCCGGCGGCGAAGCGGGCGGCACCCTTGCGCGATTCGGCCTGCAGCGCCGGCATGCCGTGCAGCGCCTCGTTGACCAGCGCGGCCGGCAGGTCGAGCGCCCACTGGTCGTAGGACGAGCGGCGGTCCGAGCGCAGGCAGGTCTGCGGGAATTTTGCCAGCACCTCGGCCAGCGCCTTGGCCTCGGCGAGCGCACGTCCGTCCGGCACCAGGCGGTTGGCCAGGCCCCAGTCGAAGGCCTCGCGCGCGCCGACCTCGCGGCCGGTCAGGATCATGTCCAGCGCGCGGCTCTGGCCGATCAGGCGCGGCAGCCGCACCGTGCCGCCGTCGATCAGCGGCACGCCCCAGCGGCGGCAGAACACGCCGAACTTCGCGCTCTCCGAGGCAACGCGCAGATCGCACCACAGAGCGAGCTCCAGCCCGCCCGCCACGGCATAGCCTTCGACGGCGGCGATCACCGGCTTGGAGAGCAGATGGCGCGTCGGCCCCATCGGGCCCGGCCCGGCAGGATCGTGCAGCGCCGGCCCCTCGCGGCCGGCCGCGACCTTGAGATCGTAGCCGGCGCAGAACGTGCCGCCGCGTCCGGTCAGGATGGCGACGGATTGCGTCTCGTCGGCGTCGAAGGCGAGGAAGGCCTCGCGCAGCAGGATCGCGGTCTCGGGATCGACGGCGTTGCGCGCCTCTGCGAATCGGTCGATCGAGACGATCGTGGTCGCGCCTTCCTTCTCGACGGCGACCTTGGCCATGTCAGCGGCCCTCACCGCCCCTGCATCATGCGCAACGGTGTGTAGATCAGCACCGTCTCGCCCTTCTGGTTCTTCACCACGTTCGTCGTGCGCACGAGCGCGCGCGAGGGATCCTTCGACGTCGGCTTGATCTCGGAGATCTCGATCTCGACATGGATAGTGTCGTTCACGTAGGTCGGGCCCTTGATGTCGAAGCCCATCGACAGGAAGGCGAGCCCCGAGCCCTGCAGCGTCGTGGGGATCACGAGGCCTTCCGCCATGGAGAAGACCAGCGCGCCCGGCACCGGATGTCCGCCGCGCATGGGCGCGTGATCCTTGATGTATTCCCTGTTGGTGAACAGCTCTTCGGAAAAGCCGCAGAGCGTCACGAAATTCAGGAGGTCGGCCTCGAACAGCGTCCGACCGAAGGTCGTGAACTTGTCCCCGACCTTGAGATCACGCCAGTTCCAGCCTTCGCCGAGCTGCTTCATGTGCCGATGCCTCAGTGGGCGTGGGCGGGATGGGCGCCCTCGCGCAGCTTGTAGAGCCGGCTGCAGTAAGGGCACTCGACGTGCCCTTCGGGGCCGAGATTGAGGTAGACTTTGGGATGGCCCAACGGGCCGCCGCCGCCATCGCAGGCGACGCGGTCGGTATCGACGGTGATGACTTCAAACGGCTCGGTCACGATCCCACTCCTGTTGCGCCGGCGGATGATAGCGGCCCCGGCCGCCATGGTCATGCTGTCTGCCTGCGCCCCGACGGTGGTTCCGGCGGGCGGCTCGACGCAGGCGCCGAAGCTGACCGACGACACTTATGTCGCGGCCGACGGCACTTCGCTACCGCTCTCGACCTGGCCTGCGGCAAACGGCGCATCGAAGGCCGTGATCCTCGGCCTGCACGGGTTCGGCGACTATCGCCAGGCCTGGGAAGAGCCGGCCGGCATCTGGGCCGCTGACGGCATCACCACCTATGCCTACGACCAGCGCGGCTTCGGCGGCAGCCCGACGCGCGGCCGCTGGCCCGGCACCGACGCGCTGGTCGACGACGCCAGGGCCGTCGCGGCGCTCGTCCAGGCGAAGCATCCCGGCGTGCCGTTCTATCTCGCGGGCGAGAGCATGGGCGGCGCCGTGGTGCTGGTCGCCGCCGACCGCGGCACGCAAGCCGACGGACTGATCCTGTCGGCGACGGCGCTGCGCTCGCGCGACACGTTCGGGCCGGTGGCGAGTGCGGGCCTCTGGTTCTTCGCCCACACGATTCCCTGGATGCCGGCCGGCCCCACCTCGATCGACTACCGGCCGACCGACAATCCGAAGACGATGGAGAAGCTGCGCAACGACCCGATGATGCTGCGCCAGCCGCGCCTCGACATGGCCTACGGGCTGGTCGACCTGATGGACGATGCGCGCATGGCCGCCCGCCACGTCAGGCTGCCCTACCTCATGATGCACGGGCTGGGCGACCGCATCGTGCCGCAGGAGCCGGTGCGGGCCGCCATCGAGATCATGCCGCGACGGCCGGATTCCCGGCTTGCCTTCTACAAGGATGGCTATCACCTGCTGCTGCGCGACAAAGCGGGACCCGCCGTCGCCGCAGACGTCGCGGTCTGGATCTTCGACCACGAAGCGGCGCTGCCGTCGGGCGCCGATGCGACGAAGGCCCAGCCCGAGATGGCCGTTCTCTGGGGATCGAAGCGGACGCCGGCGAACGGCTTCTAGCCGCTGCAGCGAATGACGACCGACGCCGCGCCGCGGACCTCGCTCATGTCGCCGCGCGTCGGCATGTTCTTCATATCGAGCACGGTGTAGTTGCCGCCGGTGCGGTTGCACATGGCGACCGCGCGCGTCTGGCAGCCGCCGGGCTCGCGGCAGTCGATGGCGATGGCTTCCTTGCCGTCGGCCCAGGTGACGACCTTGGCCGTCGACTCGGTCCGGGAGTCGTCGCCCGGTGTGCCCTTGGCCATGGCGCAGGCCGCAATCAGAGGGGCCATGCCCGCGACGAGCACCCACCGAAACGCCGATTGCCTGGTCATGTTCTCTCCCCCTTGGCCCGGTCGTCGACCGGACGCAAAACAGTACATCGCGCCTGCCTCACGGTGCAAGGCGAGGCGCCTGTCGCGACATGATCTGCATCAAGGCGTCGGCGATTCACTTGCCCTTCAGCTTGAAGTCGCGCCACAGGACGATGCCCGTGGCGTTGTCGAGCGTCGTGCCGTCGAGCTGCTTCCTGAGCTCGTGCGCCGTCGGCCGCCAGACGAGCGCGCTCTCGCCGCTCGCCCCCGCGAAGCGGCCGGTGCCGCCCGCGAGCTTGAACGCGCCGCGGCAGCCCACCAGCTCGTAACCCGCGCATTCCCAGTCGCCGAAGGCGGTGGCGCCGTCATGGGCGGTGAAGGTGCAGGCGCCGGACGCGGCGGTCTTGCGGCTGGCCTGGTCGATCCGCGCCGAAATGGCGCAACTCACGCGACCGCCCTGCTGCGGCCCCTCGTCGGTCTCCACGAAGAAGGGCCCGGCCAGGGTAGCGACCACCATGAACTGCTTCTCGGCCGCGCGCACGATGGTGCCGTTGGCGACGACCACGGCGAAGGCGTTGAAGGTCTGCACCTCGTCCTGGGCGGCCGCCGGCACGGCGGTGGCGGCGGCGAGAGCGAGGGCGGCGCAGCCAAGGGCGCGACGGGACATGGTCATGGCTCCGCTCACTTGAAATCGATGATGATGGCGTCGGCGCCGAGCGACACGGCGAGGCCCTGGCGGCGCGTCTTCAGGTTGATCAGCACGCCTTCGGGATTCTCGAGCCACATCTCGCCGCTGCTCTTGTCGCCGGCCACGGCGCCGTAGCGCGCCTGGCCGTAGGCGCCGGGAAACTGGCGCAGTTCCTTCAGATTGTAGACGTCGCCCCAGGCCTCCATCTTGGAAAAGCCGAAGCCACCGACGCCCAGCCCGCCAACCGAGAAGCGGTAGCTCCTGCCCTGGTAGTGCAGCGTGCCGCTGCCGACGTTGCCGCTGCCGATGAAGGCCACCTGCACCTGCTCGATGTTCACGGTGCCCGACTTGACCCGCTGCTGCGCCACCGCCGGCGCCGCCACCAGGGTTCCGACGGCGCCTGCCAGCAGCTGCCGGCGTCCCGCGAGGATACGGCCGCTCATCGGTCGACCACCGCGGTGGCCTCGATCTCGACCAGCAGGCCCGGCACCGCGAGCGCGCTCACCGCGACCAGGGTCGAGGTGACGGCCGTGCCCTTGAGCGCCTTGCCGAGCGCCTTGCTGACCGCGCCCATGTCGCGGATGTCGGTGACGTAGATCGTCGTGCGCACGAGATCGGACAGCCGCGCGCCGGTCGATTTCAGGCCGGCCGCGATCTTGGCGACCGTGATCGCGGTCTGCTGGGCGGCGTCCTTGCCCTGGACCCGGCCCTTGGGATCGAGCGACGTCGTGCCCGAGACGAACACGAACGGCCCGCTCCGGATGGTGCGGACATAGAAGCCCGCCACCTCGGTGCCGTCCGGATAGAGTTTCTTGGCCATGAGTCGCTCCCGCCTGCGATACGCTATGGTGGGACTTAAGGCAGCCATTTGCGCCGGGCAAGGAGGAAGCCGTGTCCCTCGATCGCTATCGCACCGCCATCGTCACCGGCGCGAGCCGCGGCATCGGCGCGGCGATCGTCCGCGAGCTCAGGATCGGCGGGCTCGAGGTCTTCGCCGTCGCCCGCTCGGCCGACGACCTCAGCGCGCTGGCCCACGAGACCGGCTGCCGGCCGCTCGCCCTCGACATCTCCCATCGCGACGCCGTCATGAGCGCGCTGGGCTCGCTCGACGCCGACGTGCTGGTCAACAACGCCTCCGCCCTCGTGCGCGGCGGCGCCTCGTGGGAGACCGCGCCGGACGACATCGACGCGCTGATGGACGTCAACCTGCGCGGCACGCTCAACTGCCTCGCCGCCGTGGTGCCCGGCATGAAGGCGCGCGGCCTCGGCCACATCGTCAACCTCGGCTCGACCGCCGGCACCTCGGCGCTGCCTGGCATGCCGGTCTACGGCATGACCAAGGCCGCCATCCACAATCTCTGCGGCACGCTCCGGCTCGACCTGCACGGCTCGGGGGTGCGGGTGAGCGAGATCGCGCCCGGCCGGGTCGAGACCGGCGCCCACCTCGCCCTGACCGAGGATCCGGACGAGGGCCGCCGCCGCTTCTACGACGGCTTCGAGACGCTGCAGCCGGCCGACATCGCCGAGGCGGTGATGTTCGTGCTGGGCGCGCCGCAGCGCATGGACGTGAGCTACATGGAGATCGTGCCCACCGACCAGTCCTACGGCGGCTCGCAGTTCCATCGGCGCGGCTGAGACCGCCAAAGTTGCGGTACAGGTCCGCGATAGGAAATTCGGCTCTCCGCACGCCGAAGAGCCAGTCATTTCAGGGCGTTACGCCCGAACAAGCGTACACCAAGATGTAACGCTTTCTGTGCCCGGTATGTCTCCGGAATCGATCCGATGCCGATTCCACAAGGCTTTTCCTCGACTCGTGTCGTTGTTCGTTGCTGCACGACCCGGCGCGCTCTGTTCTCAGGCGTCGTTAAGTGTCTGTTCCGGCGTCATTATTTGGCGCTCGGTTGAGACGGGCTCGTTGTTGGGACTGTCCACAATTCAGAAACTGTGGCGGCTGCACCCGACGCATGATGGATCAAGGAGCGTCATCCTCGGGGGCGTGCCCCGGGCGGTCGTGCCGAATTGGGTAGGAAGGGCCGGCGTAGTCCGCGCCAGCCTATAGCATATTATAGGCATATTCCTGCTGAATCTGCAAGCCCTTTCCTGCATACCCGGCATTACGAATCGGCGGTGAAACCGATCTTCTTCACGATCGGGCCCCAGCGGTCGTAGCTGGTCTTGAGCAGCGTCGCGAGCTCCTGCGGCGTCGATGACTTGGCCTCCAGCCCCATGACGGCGATGCCGTCGACCACGTCCTTGCGGGCGAGAGCGGCGCGCAGCGCGGCGTTGGCGCGCTGCACGACCGCGGCCGGCGTGCCGCCCGGCGCGAAGAAGCCGAACCATTCGGAGAAGACCAGGTCCTTGTAGCCCTGCTCGGCGAAGGTCGGCACGTTGGGCGCGAAGCGGCTGCGCGCGGCGCCCGAGACGCCGAGGAAGCGGATCTTGCCGGCGTTGACCTGCTGGGTGAACTCGCCGACCGGCGCGGAGACCGCCTGGATCTGGCCCGCCACGAGATCCTGCACGGCCGGCGCCGAGCCGCGATAGGGCACGTGCTTCAGCTCGATGCCGCCCGCCTGGCCCAGCAGCACGCCGATGAAGTGCGGCACCGAGCCCGCTGCCGGCGAGCCGTAGTTCGCCTTGTCGGGGTTGGCCTTGGCCCAGGCGAGGAAGCCCTTGATGTCCTTCACGCTGTCGGGCACCGCCGGCCCGACGCAGAAGCCGAAATCGAAGACGCAGCCGAGCGACACCGCGGTGACGTCGGTGAAGGCATCGTAGGCGAGCTTCTTGTAGATGTGCGGGTAGATCATCAGCATCGAGGCCGGCGTCAGCAGCAGGACGCTGCCGTCGGTCGCGGCACCCTTCATGCCCTGCACGGCGATCTGGCCGCCGGCGCCCGGCTTGCTCTCGACCAGTGCGGTCTTGGCGTAGCCGCCGCGCAGATGCTCGGCGACGCGACGGCTGAGCGTGTCGGTCGTGCCGCCCGGCGGGAAGCCGGTGACGATGCGAACGTTGTCGAGCGGTGCGCCTTGCGCGCCGGCGCGGCCGGCGAAGGAGCCCAATGTGGCGAACGCGGCAGCGGCGCCCGAAGCGCCGACGAAGCGGCGACGGCTGTGATTCGACATGATGTTTCCTCCCAGGTTCGGCCGTTCCGGGCCGATCGTTTCCTCTCGTAACGCCAGAGGCTGATGGTTATGCTAGATAACTATCGAAGCCCGTCAACAGCACGTTGACGGCCGGGAGGCGACGGCGATTGGGCTTGGCGAGACGAATGCAAAGGCGGGAGCCGACGAAGAGCGCGGCAGCCGTCGATCTCGGACCGCTCGACGACAGCGTCGGCTATCTCGTGCGCCGCGCCCAGGTCGCGATCTTCCAGCGCTTCTTCGAGCAGTTCGCGGCGGCGGGCGTGCGGCCGGCCCAGTATTCGGTGCTGACCGTGATCGAGCGCAATCCGGGGCTCAGCCAGAACCGGCTCGCCGGGGCGCTGGGCATCAAGAAGACGAACCTGGTCGCCATGATCGACGGGCTGGAGAAGCGCGGGCTGGCGCGGCGCATGCCCGCCGAGCATGACCGGCGCTCCCATGCCCTCTTCCTGACATCCAAGGGCATCGCCCTGATGGCGCGGCTGCACCGGCTCGACGACACGCTCAACCGGCGACTGGTGCAGGCAACGGGAGAAAACGACCGCCGCCGGCTCTGCGAGGCGCTCCGACGCATTGCCGCGCTGTAACCCGGCCTGCGTTGCGCCGGAAGGACCCCTCCGCTATGGTCCGCCGCGCCGGACCCGTAGCTCAGCTGGATAGAGCGCTGCCCTCCGAAGGCAGAGGTCGTGAGTTCGAATCTCGCCGGGTCCGCCAGTAGACTCCCCAAAAGTGCTGTTTTGCGGGGATTTTGAGCCACCCCGGTAGACCCAGCCCACGCACTAGCCCACACAGGCGCACGGCCGAGGGATGCCACTTTAGAACCGGCGTCCAAAGTCTCCGCAGATCAGGCGGCCCGCCATGATAAGCGAGTGCTTCACCTCAGCGAGTTCCGCCGCCGGCCGCTTGACCTGGTCGTGTTCGATCCAGTTGAGAGCATCGAACAAGCCCCCCAGCGCGTGAACGCCGGACTCGAGTTCGTTCCTTGTGGGCGCGTCAGATCGAGATGATGCCATCGATACCTCCGGTTGTAGACCGGAGAAGCGTGCCCACGGATGTCCCCAGCTTCAAGACAAGTCTCACTTAACAAAAGTTAAGCGCGCCTTAACATGTTCAAGCCAATTTGGGGAAATTGACGCCTGCAACGTTCGTCGCGCCGACGCTTGGTAAAGCGGCCTTCACATGCCCGTCGTGCCATACCCTTTGCACGCAATCGAGAATTGAACTGCTGACGAGGAATTACAGAGGGAACTACTCGGTATTGGCGTCAACGAAATTCACACGTTGCACCAATTGTCAGCTGCAGATGATTTGGCACAACGGCGCGATTATCCACCCGGCTACTTCATCCGCTCCCTTCCCGCATACCGATCTTCCGGCGGATTTGCTCCCTGATTACGAAGAGGCTCGTGCAATCGTTGCAACCTCGCCGCGTGGTGCATGTGCACTGCTACGCTACATCATCGATCGCCTGACTGTTAACCTCGGAGGCAAGCCGGCAGACAGCATCAACGATCGAATCGCCTACCTGATCCGAGAAAAGGGTTTGGCGCCACAGGCACAGAAAGCGCTCGACGCCGTACGCGTGATTGGGGCGAACGCGGTACATCCCCTCGAACTAGACCTCAAGGACAACGTTGACCTAGCGACGAAATTGTTTGGGCTGATCAACGGAATTGTTGAAGACACGATAACGAGGCCCGCTGCGATCGCCGCAATCTATGGCGCCCTCCCGCCCCGCAACCTAGCTGCCATCGAGAAGCGCGATCAGAAGAAGAGCTAATCGCGCTTCACTATGGTCAAACGCGGCCGATCCCTGGAACTGTCCTTGCGAGGCCGGCAACCGGTTGCGTCCTGAAGCGCCGCCATCACGGCCTCGCCTTCAACGAAATTGCGCGCCCAGCATTCGAACCAGTCGGCAATCTCTTCTTTCGTGCGAAGCTCAGCGGCCCGGCGCCGAAGGTCGGCAGTGTTGCGCTGCCAAGCTTCCGCCCTCGCCTCTAGGGCACTGTGATCGGCCGTCTCAAGCTGCGCCATGTCAGCCCGCTGCCCGGTTCGTGACGTACCGCGACAGCAGGTTCGTCAAGCGCTGGAGATCTGCGCGCAGCTCGGCGTTCTCCTTCTGTGATGCACTGAACATGGTCTGAAGCTGCTGCGTCTGCTGGACCACGGCAGCGATGCCGGGATTGTTGACGTCCAAGGCGGTGCCCGTGCTCCCACCCGGGAGCTGCACAGCCGCGAGCACCGACTGCATGTTCGCGACGATCTCGTCGCGGATGGCGTTGTAGGCCGGCGAGCCCGCGAAGTGCGACTTCGCGAACGCGGCGCGCTCTACACCCTCGCTGCCAAGCCTGGCGATCGCCTCCTGGTCGCCTGCCTGCGCCTGCGCGTAGGTCGCCATATAGGAGGCGTTGAGACCCGCCATCGTGCCGGCCGGATCGAGGTTGGCGAGATCGCCACCCGGCGTCAGGCGCTTGATCGCTTCCTCCAGCGAGGCCACGGAGGCACCGTAGAACTGCTCCTTGAGGTCGGCTTCCTTCTTCAGCCAATACTCGCTGATCCGCGCCATATCGACGTAGACGTCCTTGACGTTGTCGCGGATGTATTCGGCCGAGGCGATGGAGTCCTTGCGCTGGTCCTCGAGCTTTCGCAGCTCGACGGCGAGCGGGTCGAGCATCGAGTCGATGAAGTCCTCGGCATAGCGGGTACGGAGCTTGTTCTGCTCCTTCAGGATCGGATCGAGCGAGAGGCCGTAGCGGGTGGCGCCGCGGGTCAGCTCCGCGAACTGGTCGTCGATCTCCTTCAGGGCCGCCTCGGCGGTGTGCACGGTCTTGCCGAGGTTGTCGTACGCCTTCGACAGCTCGATGATGTACGTGATCTCGTTCGACTGGCCGGAGTTGGCGTTGCCGAGCGCGGTCATGAACGAGGCCGACAGGTCCTTGATGGCACCGGCATAGATCGACCGCTTGAAGGTCTCGACGAGCATTCGGTCGACGTTGCCCGACTGGATGCCGGAGCCCTCGCTGAAGCCCTGGCTGTTGCCGCTGGGATCGATGAGGTACGTCGACGTGATGCCGTCGCGGTTGTTCTGCCAGACCGCGTTGCCCCACACCTTCGAGCCATCGGTGACGCCGCCGAGCGACGTGAACCAGTTGTTCATCGCGGCAGCGGTCCAGGCGTAGTCGCCCTGAAGCGACGGACCGCCGTTCATCGACGATTCGAAGTTCGAGCCGTAGCTGCTGCCGTTCCAGCCGAAGTTGATCGACGAGCCGACCAGCGGCGGCGGCTTGTACTCCTCGCCGCCAAAGAGGCCGCCGAGCATCGGGCCAAGGAACGAGAGCGCCATGCCGAACGGCTGGAGGCCGGGGATCATCGACATGATGCCGCCGGCGATCGAGCTGATGCCGCCGATGGTGCTGCCGGTCCGCCCCTTGCCGGTCGCCAGCTGGAAGATGCCGGAGCCGATGCCAGCCACCGCACCGATGCCCTGCATGGGCGTGATGCTCCACGTCGACGGGTTCATGATGCTCGGCGTGATCTGCGGGACACCCGCCATCGCTCCCGGCGAGATGCCCGCATAGGGGCCGGTGAAAGGCGTGTTGAGCCACTGGCCGAAGCTGCCCAGCGATCCCGACATGCTTCCCATAAAGCCGCCGCCGCCAATGCTCGGCATGGAGAGGCCACCACCGCCGCCGAGGCCCGGAATGCCGCCGACGCTGCTGCTGTAGCCGAGCTGCTGGCCGACGCCGGGCGGGATGATCCCCAGGCCCGACATGGCGGTGACGACGTTGCCCAGCATCGGTCGGATCACGGCCAGCGCCATCATCTCGGCCACCATGCGGCGGATGATGCGGGTCCCGATCTGGCCCAGCTCCTCGAAGGAGAACTTACCGGACTCGAGCATCTTGTCGAACAGGTCGGCGGCCGTCGTCTGGATCGACTGTAGGGCGGTCTTGAAGGGCTCCGTCCACAGTTCGGTGGACTTCTTGGTCTCCTCGATCTTCGTCTTCAGCAGCTCCTGCTGCTCGACCGCACGGATGCGGGCATCGATGTCTTCCTGCGCATCCTCGATGCCGCGCTTCTTGACCTCCTGCATGACCTTGAGGATGGCGAGCTCGCGCGCGCGGATTTCCGGCAGCTCGTTAGCGAGGCGGACCTCGGCCGCCAGAAGCTCGTTTTCGCTCTGGATAGACTCGGTTCCGAGTCTGAAGTCCTTGAGGTTCTTCGCCTTGTCGGACGCGGCGGCGAGGTCGTAGAGCTTCTTTGCCAGTGCATCGACGGCAGGCGCGTTCGCCTTGGCGCTGTCGCCATAGGCATCCTGGGCGGCCTTGGCGGCCTTGTAGCGCAGCTCGAGATCGCCAACAGCCGCGGCGCCAGACTTCGCCGCCTCGGCCATCTTTTCTTCGTAGGCGAGCGCCAGCTCGGCGTCGGTCTTGAGCTTGTCGATCTTCTTGGCTTCAGAGGATCCCGCACCCTTGACCTTCGACAGCCCGGCTCCTGGAGTCGGGGCGGCGAACGCACCGTCACTGCCATAGAAGTAGCTCGCCGCATCGGCCGCAGCGCTGAGGCCGGCCTGCCGATCGGCTTCAGCCTTCGCGGTGCGCTGGTGGGCTTCCCAAGCTGCGCCCGCCTCGCCGGCCCGGTTTAGTCTGGTCTCGAAGCTGCTCGCCCCGCCGCCGTCGATTCGGCCGAAGGACACCGAGCTGCCGCTGATGCCCAACTTGCCGGACAGCCACGGGAACTCAGTGGCGATCTTGTTGCCGATGATGTTGAGGCCGCCTTCGACGGCGGCGATCGCACCATTCAGCGCGTCGACGAAGAACTTCGGCAGCTCCGAAGGCAGGTCGGCAAAGTACGACATGAAGGTGACGACGAACCGGCCGGCGGACAGTGAAAGCTCCTCAAAGCCACGGGACGCGATCTCCGTGAGCTTTCCGCCAATCAGGGACTGTTCCCATTCATCGAGGCTCTTGGCGGTCTTCGTCAGCCACGCCCCGAACTGCTCGAGCTCCTCAATGGCCAGGACGGTTTCGGTGGCAACGTGCGCCCTCATCTTGAGCAAGCCCGCCGCGACGCGGTCGACGTACGAGTCGAGCTTCTTGATCGTCTCGTCGTCGATCATGGCGCCCGCCAGCCGGGCGTTGTTCTCCATGATCTTTGCGCCGGCGGCCAGGTCCCTGAACATCGGCAACAGGCGCATGCCCGACTTGCCGAAGAAGTCGACGGCAGCAGCCGAGCGCTTGGCGGGGTCCTCGATGGCGAGGATCGCTCCCGCGACGTCCTGCATGAGATCCTGCGTCGGCCGGAGCTTGCCCTGCAGGTCGAGGTTCTTGATGCCGAGCTGGTCCAGCGTCTCGATGACGGCCTTATTGCCGTCGGCCGCCTCGCCCATCTTCTGGGAGAACTTGCCGTAAGCGACTTCCAGTTGCTCGAGCTTCGCCCCGTTCTGTATCGCCGCGAGCTGGGACGCCTGCAGGAAGCGGGTACTGATCTGCAGCTGGTCGGCCAGCTCCTCGAGTCCCGACGCCGCATTGAGCGCCTGGCCGGTAAACTGAGTTCCCCAAGCAACTGCGGCCGCAACGGCAAACGTTTTGAGGCGGCCGAGCGCCGCTCCGAGCTTGTTCTCCATCCGCTCGAAGGCAGTCGCCATCTTGGCCGACTGCTCCTCGATACCCTTCAGAGCGCGCTTCGCCTCATCGCCTCCGTCCTTTGCAGGGCCGGGCGTCGATGACGATTCGGATCAGCTGCGTCTGGTCAGACACGCGACGCCTAGTTGCTGATCTTCAGCAGCTTGATCGCGTCGCTGTTCGCCACGTCGCCGCCTACCCGGCGGTAAGCGTAGAAGTTGATAAGCGGCCGAGAGGTTAACGGGTCTCGGAGGTACAGGATGCCGAGCTTGTCGACGATCGTATACCCAGCCTTGAAGTCACCGAATGCGACCGGGAAAGTGTTAGCGCCGATCGCCGGCATATTCTCGTCGAACTCGACGGGCCGGCCCAGGAGCGAGGGAGGCGCACCGGCAGTCATGCCGGGACGCCAAATGTAGTTGTTGTTGCCATCCTTCAGATTGTCGAGCGCGTTGGCCGTCGAGCTGGCCATCAGCCATGTGGCATTGCTGCGGTGCGCGGCCCGCATGGACCAGTAGAGGTCCTTGATGCCATTCGCCCCGCCGGCGGCGTCGGAAACCGCGCCGGCAGAACCGCTAACGACGTACTGAAGCGTGCCCCAAGGCCTCTCGAGATCGCCTGTCGTCGCAACGGGAAGAGTCATGAAGCCCCGCGGCTGCTTGATGCTGGTGCCGTTGATGCAAGCGGCCGCTTCCTTGCGACCGAACTTTTCCCCGATCTTGCCCTCGATCCATCTGCCCATGTCGAAGCGGGAGTCGTCGATGAGGCGCTGGGTCAACGGCGCCAAGGCGTACATCTCGTCGACCGGGATGGTCCGCATCTTCAGCTTCGGAGTTGCCGTAGCCGGCCGACCTTCCTGCTCACCGACCCACTCGGCGCCGACTTCCTCCGTATCGATCGGCTCCTCGTAGGCGTCTCCGCTGCTGATCGTGATGGTGTTAGCCAAGCGCCGCATCGGGCTTTCGTCGTGGATGCGCTTCAGCATGGTGGGCGACAGAGCCGACTCTACCGTGTAGCCTCCATCGGGATCGCTCGCGACGTTCATAGCCTTCAGCTCACCTCGGGCATAGTGGCCGAGGTTCTTCAGCTCCAGAGCCCGCGCCTCGTCTTCGGCGCCGCCGGCGCCCGGGCGCTTGGCCTTCAGCTCGAAGCCGTCCATTCGCTCGGTAAGCTGCTTGATGGCCTCGGTGGTGTTGTTGCCCATCTGCTCGATGAGCGCCTTCAGGTCGGGCGCGTTCTTGCGCTCGATGGTGCGGTTCGACATGTCAGGTCCTCTTGATGAAACGGGAAATCGCCTCGGCCTGCGCCTTGATGGCCGCAGCCAGTTCTTGAGCTTCGCCGTCAGCGTCCCGCTGATCGACGAAAGCGGCTTTCGCCAGCGCCACGATCTTTGAGGCAGTGGCTCGCGAAACTCCTGCTTCCCGCAGGATGGCTTCGACAATTCGGGGAGTGACGGGATGACCAGGCTTGAGCTTCACGCCGTCGACTCGAGCAAGGGGATTGCTGGGGAACGTCACCAGCGATACTTCGACGAGCTCGAGCTCGGTCAGGATCCGCTTCGTGTCGCCGGCTTGGTCGGGCCGCTTGAAGTCGTGCGTGACGTAGCCGATCGACAGGCCTGTGAGAGCGCGATCCTTCAGGAGCGTGTAGGCTTCCCGGCCCCGGTCAGTGTCGCTGAGACGCCCTTCGACTTTAAGGCCGTGCTCATCCTCATGCATCGAAGTCCAAACACCGACCGGCATCATTCCGTCGCCGCGGCCGGTCCAGTCGCCATGCTGGGCCAATAGAGCCGGCATGGTCTTGGATGCTCTGTGCTCTGCCAGCGACTTCAGGAATGCGCCTGGTGCGATGACGTCGCCATGGCTGTCGACGTTGCCGAACACGGCGCCATAGCCGGAGAAGGTACGGCTGTTGCCGGCGAGCTTGACCTCGCGGAGTGCTACGTCCGTGCGCTGCACTACGCCCTCCCCTGCGGGGGGATGCTGGCTAGACGCTCAACCGAGATGCCCTGATCGTCGACGAGGTCTTCATGGGCCCTTGCTTCGTCGATCGTCAGGACGACCCGCTCGGCAACGTCATGCGCCTCGCTCAGGCGGCCGGCGCGGAAGAGGTCGAGTTGATGACGGAAGGTTTCCGTAAGCTTGGATGCCGCTTTGCCGTTTTCGAGTGCGCGATGCAGCAGGAACGAGGCGATGACCTGCAGTGTTGCTCGGTCACTCGATTCGAGCTGGTGCTTGATGTGCGGAGGAAGGTCCATAGGCGCTCGCGTGACGATTGGGCCGCTGTTGCGGCTACTGGATCGTCCCGGGCGCCCTGCGTCCCGCAGGTGCTGGCGGGTGCCTCGAACAAGATCGTCTGCTTCGTCCCGAAGCTCGCGACCTCTCGGCAATGGCAACGTAGTCGGAGTCGAAAGTTATCTCAAGCGCTTCCGCGCGGCCGCATGCTGGCGAACAGCAGCGCGCGCATGCGGTGCGTGACGGCTTGCTTCAGCGCGCTCATGCAGATGTCCAGCTGCAGCTCGCTGAGATGTGGGAAGTCGACGGCCAGCATGTCGCGGTACTCCTGGCCGATCAGTTCGAAGGCGTCGTCCCAATCGGGCAGCGGCACGTCGAGCATCGCCTCAGCGATCTGCGCCGCTGTTGCGATGGCATGCGGCGCGAGCTGCGCCGGGATTTCGATGTCAGACATGGGTAGGGGGCCTTCAATGTTTGGGCCGGGGAGCGTTGACCGCGCTGGGGGCTTCGTTTGCGCCGCCGCGTTTTGAACATAGGGGGGGTGTCAGGCGCCGTAACGGTTACACCCCCGCCTTTGGGTAGCTGTCAGCGTCGATGAACGGGAAGTCGTCAGCCGAATCGATGCCGGCTATAGCGGCTGCAAGGCTGCTGTTGCTGCGGGGCTTCTCATGAATTCTGTCGTAGCGCCCCTCGAGCAAGCGGGCGAAGTTCCGCGCCTTCAAAATCCAATCGAGATCGAACCAGCCCTGCATGACCCCGCTGCTATGCCGGAGGTAGTCCGCGTCGTGCGCCTTCTCGAGTGCTATCTTCCAGCCCTCGAGGCCGTCGCATTCGGCCAGGCGCGCCTCGATTGCATCACGGCGTTCCTGGGTGAGCAGCCCCGCCGCGGGCCACCCGTGCAACCGAGCGGCATCTTGGTAGGCCTGAAGCGCCGCAGCTGGGCCGCCGCCGCCGTCAGCAGCATCTACCTGTCCCTGTAACTGTCCCTCTTGCTGTCCCTCTGACTCTTGCTGTCCCTCTCTGCCGTTACGTGCCGGTTTCGTAACCGGCTCTGTAACCGTTACGCCGGGGTTACTAGCTGCGCGCTTGTCCCGGAATTTCCGCACTTTCTCGCGGTTCCTGACCCTGCCGGCCCAGGCATCGAGTGCGAATTCCGCAACGACTGGATGATACCAACGACTGTCGTTGCACTTGATCCAGCCGTTCATCGCTTGTGCTTTTACCCGCTTCCAGGATCGGATTGCCGATCCGAAGCCGGCGTGCTCGGCCAGAAGTTGGTCGTTGTCCGGCAGGGAAGCGGCGGGTGTTTCGTGCACGAACGAGTGCCAGTACAGGCGAATAGCGGCGACCTTCGCGTCATTCGAGGCGCCGATCCACGTCGTCGACTTGAACATGCGATCGCCGTAGAGCGGCAGAAACGGCATGCCTCGCAGGCACACGTCGCCGGGTACCAAAGGCGCGGGTAGATCCTCGATCATACGCTGGGACGCTGTTATGGGCGATTGGGGCGGCTTCACGCCGCCTTCTGGCGGCGCGCCTTCTGTCCGACTCGAGGAGCCCCGGCGATCAGCGCCCGAATGCTTTCCTCGGTGATGTACGTTCGATCTCCGATCTTGAGGGCGTCCAGCTTCCCGCTCTTGATGAGTCGGTAGACCGTTGCTGGGGACGCGCCGCCGAGCTTGATGCCGGTGTTCGAGATGTTGTGAACAAGCGGCTGCGCAGCCTGGTCGCTCTGCATTGTGTCGCTCCGTGTAGCTTCGTGCGACTGTGCAAATTAAGGACGCAAAGGGAGAGAGCAACAAGAGTCCGCGCGGCGCTCGTGGAATGTTACCGGCTAATTCCGGCCGGCATGTCGGGACCAATCCAGTCTGTCCGAGGGATTGCGCCGGGCTCGCCAAATCGAAGCCGAAAGACGCCCTGTGTCGCCAAGGCGAACATTCGATCGGCATAGGCAGGATTGCGTCGGCACCGGCCGTCGACGCGATAGTATTGCTCTAGCATCGCCTTCAAGCTGACGACCCGGCCGCCCTGACGCCCCAAAGACTGCGCGTGCTTGGCGATGATGCCGCGAGCTGATGGCGTCTTAGCGCCCATGGAAGCCACGGCGATTCGTCGACGAGTAACGAACGCCCAAACCATCTCCTCGAACGGAGGCCCGGGTTTCCGGCCTCGCCGCTGCAGATCGGCCGGGTCCTTACGCTTCGTCACCGGCGGCCCTGCCGGATCGGCACGACGTTTCCGCGCTGTCGTGGCTGCGCGCAGTATCGCGCCCAATCGCTCATGAGCTGCGCCCGCTTCGCCAGCAGGTCGCCTCGCCGATAAGCGGCCTCAACTCTGTCCGAAAGCGTGTGTGCCAGAGCAGCTTCAGCTACCTCGCGCGGATAAGCGGTCTGTTCGGCTGCCCAGTCCCGGAAGGTCGACCGGAAGCCGTGCACCGTGATCTCGTCTCGCTTCATCCGCTTGAGCACTGCGGTGAGGGACATGTTGCTCAGGCCGTTCTTTCGGCCCGGAAACACAAAGTCGGCTGGCTGACGGGATCCTGGCCGAACGCCCGACATCTCGCGCAATATCTCGAGAGCGGCACCACTGAGTGGCACCCGGTGTTCCTTGCCGGACTTCATCCTGTCCGCCGGCACCGTCCAAAGCTTCTGCTTGAGATCGACTTCCGACCACCGAGCTCCGATGACTTCCCCGGTGCGTGCAGCTGTCAGGATTGCGAAGTCGAGAGCCTTTGCCGACACCCCTGATTGCTTGCGAAGGGCGGACATGAACGAACCAACGTCAACGTACGGCAGCGCCGGATGGTGTTTTATGCGGGCAACTCTCGATACGTTGGCGAGAAGATTGGAGAGATGACCACGCCACCGCGCGGGATTCTCGCCGTCACGCCATCCTCTGGCCTTCGCGAAGTCCAGCACAGCTTCGATACGGCCGCGAAGCCGGCCGGCAGTTTCTGGAAGCTTCGTCCATATCGGCTCTAGAGCGGATGTGACGTCACCGGTGTCGATCGACGCCACCGCTCGGTTCCCGAACTTGGGGATCGCGTACGTCTCCAGTGTTGAGCGCCACTGCGCTCGATGCTTCTCGTTCCGCCACGAGCTCTCATGCGCCGCGATGTAGAGATCGACTACATCCCGGAAACGGCGTCCGGAGGCGAGCTGCTGCGCGACCTTCTGATTTCGACGCTGCTCGATGGGGTCGATCCCCTGTCGAAGAAGCCGACGGCATTCACTGGCCGCGTCTCTGGCCTCCGCAAGCGATACCTCGGTCAATGGACCTAGTCCCATTGCCCGGGCCCGCCCCAGCCGGCGATAGCGAAACAGCCAGGCGCGGCGCTCCATGTCGCGGACCTGCAGCCAAAGCCCGTCTCCGTCGCCGTAGCGGCCGGGCTTGCCGAGCCTGTTGATCCGGAGTTGAGTAAGCTTTCCCATGCCGTAGCCCACACCCTGGCCCACACGGGGGCCTGAGATTTAGGGACTTATTGTGAGGCATAGGGAGAGATGAACAAGTGGAAAAGGCCCGTAAAATGGGCCTTATTGACAGGTGCTGAATGACAAGGATACAGGAGTATGGCGGACGCCGGGTCCGCCACTAACGCAATGAAAAACCAGTAGTCACGATTTCGGCTTATCCGTTGAGATCGCGGGTTCGCGCAGTACGATAGCGGCATGCTGCCACTCCTCGATACCAGCGGCTATCGAAGGCACTTCTACCCGTCGATTCCGTCGCGTTCCTTCATCGCGCCCAGGGCGAACTGAGACGGTATTGACCTGACAGCCGGGAATGCCTCCCGCTCGACTGAGCGGGTTGCACGGGAAACGAATCAGCGGGCGATGCCCAGGAAAAGCGCGAGGTGCCGGCTCACCTCCAGCATGAGCCGATCGTCGGCCTCGCCGAAGGTCGCGCCGATTCTCTCGCGACGCAGTGTCATCGCTTTGTCGATCATCACTTGCGAAGGCACCCTCAGCCCGTTGCCTGGTGTCGGCTGGACATCGACCCGGATCAACGGCGCGTCGACCAACGTGCTGGAGACCAACAGCACCGTCACGGTGGCGTGCCCGTCGAAGCGGTCGGATTGTACGACGAGGGCGGGCCTCGGCTTGCCGAAGTCGCCGGGGGCGGCGACAGATACGAAAGCGCCTCTCTTCACGAGGCGTCGGGCTCGAGATCGCCGAGGGCAGCATCCATGAAGCGCAGAAGCGCGGCATCGCGCCGGTCGGCCCGGGCGGCAAGTCGCGACTGGCGGCGACACTCGGCGGCGAAGCCCCGCTTGCGGGTATCCGGCACCCAAAGCTGCACGGGCCGCAACCCGGCCTTGCGCAACGCCGTACGGCGCTTTCGAACCCGGGCTGATGACGACATCGGCATGATCGAACGAGTTCCTTGTCCGTTACATGTAGCGCTCCTGCCGGCAGCGTGCAACAGCGGTTCCGATCGGCGCAAGCGCGGCCCGCCGTTCCTCCCCGCACGAAGCCGGCCGGCCGCTTCAGCCGCCGCACCGGCTTGCCGCGCCACGTCCCGCACGGGCATCATGCCGGCCCGCACCGGCTCTCACCGCACAAGGACGCAGGTTGACCCCGACCTTCCTCAACGATTTCTTCTACGAGTTCGTCACCCTGCTGGTGATCCTCGATCCCGTCGCCACCGTGCCGATCTTCCTGCTGGTCACCGCCGGCCTCGACCGGCGCACCTCGCTGCTGGTCGGCTTCTACGCGCTCGCCGTCTCCTTCCTGGTGCTGCTGTTCTTCATCGTCGTCGGGCAGTCGCTGCTGGGCGCGCTGCACATCCCGATGGCGTCGTTCCAGCTCGCCGGCTCGATCGTGCTGCTGCTGTTCGGCATCAAGATGACGCTGGGCGCGGTGTCGGAGGACGCGATGAGCCTGCCGCACGACGCCACGCCGCTGCAGCGCGCGGTCTTTCCGCTCGCGGTGCCGGGCATCGCCGGCGCCGGCTCGATCCTGACCATCGTGCTGCTGACCGACAACAAGGTGCGCAGCTTCGGCGAGCAGGTCACGACGACGGCGATCCTGGCGCTCTGTCTCACGGTGTTCTTCGGCGTCTTCGCCCTGGCGGGCGTCCTCTTCCGCCTGCTCGGCAAGCCCGGCATCGAGATCGTGAGCCGCGTGTTCGGCCTGATCCTGTGCAGCATCGCCGTGACCGGCCTGATCGTCGCCATCAAGCTGAGCTTCAGCATCGGCTGAGCGTCTCTTCCGGACCGCGCGCGTCTCGCGCGCTCATGAATCCGAGGCGCGCGGGACGCGCGCGGTCCAGGAGAGGCTACAGCCGGAGCAGCCAGGCCTCGACGCCGCCCTTGCCCTTGACCTCGATCGTGCCGCGCGGCTCGAAGGCGAACTTGTCCTTGAGCTTCTCGTAGACCGGCCGCGTCACCTGGATGCAGTCGGGGATGCCGCCCGACTCCATGCGGCTCGCCAGGTTCACCGTGTCGCCCCACAGGTCGTAGATGTACTTGCTCTTGCCGATGACGCCGGCGACGACCGGGCCGCTGTTGATGCCGACCCTGAGCCGCATCGACACGCCGTGCTCCATGGCGTGCTCGCGCGTGATGTGGACCATGCGGATCGCCATGCGCACCATGCGCTCGGCATGGTCGGCGACCGGCGTCGGCAGGCCGCACACCGCCATGTAGGCGTCGCCCACGGTCTTGATCTTCTCGATGCCGAGCTCCTGCGCCGCCACGTCGAACCGGGTGAACAGACCGTTCAGCAGGGTGACCACCTCGGCCGGCGGCATGTCCGACGACAGCGCGGTGAAGCCCACCAGGTCGGCGAAGGCGACCGTGACCTCGGCGAAGCCGTCGGCGATGCCCTGCTCGCCGCCGCGCAGGCGGTTGGCAATGGGCGCCGGCAGGACGTTCAGCAGCAGCTCCTCGTTCTCGCGGTTCTTGCTCTCGATGACGACGTTCTTCTCGCGCAGCTCGTCGACCATGCCGTTGAAGGCGAGGCAGAGCTGGCCGATCTCGTCATGGGTGCGCACCGTCACCCTGGCGGCGTAGTCGCCGGCCGCGAAGCGCCGGACGCCGGCGGTGAGCTCGCGCAGCGGCCCCAGCAGGGCGCGCGACAGCCAGGCGCCGGTCACGATCACGACCAGCAGCGCCACGCCGCCGACGACCGCGAGGTCGCGCTCCAGCCGGCGGATCGGCGCGAAGGCCTCCTCGCTGTCGATCCGCGCGACCAGCCCCCACTTGACGCCCGGGATGGCGACCGGCCCCCACGAGGCGAGCGCGGGAACGCCGCGGACGCCGATGATCTCGCCTGCCCCCTCGACGCCGCCGAGGGCCGCCCGTGCCGCTTTGGTGTCGGCGTGCTGATGCATCACCGGCGTGCCGTAGCGGCGGATGGCGTCGATGTCCGTCTCCGAGGCGCCGCCGCGCCGCAACGCCTCGAAGTAGGTCTCGCGGCTCTCGTGGAAGGCGCGCGGGCTGGAGCGCACGTAGTAGTCGGGACCGACCAGGTAGGCCTCGCCGGTGGCGCCCAGCCCTTCGTGCCTCCAGCGCCGCTCGCCGGTCATGACGTTGTCGATCTCCTCGATCGAAAGCTGGACGACCAGGACGCCGATGACGGCGCCGCGGTCGATCACCGGCGCGGCCATGAAGGCGGCCGGCTCGCCGTTGGCCGGCGCGAAGGGCGCGAAATCCTCGAGGCAGGTCGCCGAACTGTCCGGCGTCGCGCTGCAGTGCGCCACGGCGGCGGCGGCGTTCGAGCGGCGGTAGGGCCCGATCCGCAGCGACGTGGCGAAATCGACCTCCTTGTCGACGGTGTAGACCAGGCGGCCGTTCCGCGCGTCGGCGATCATGAAGTCGGCGAAGCCGATCGTCGTCGCCGCCCGGCGCATCAGCGGATGGAAGATCGCGTGCTCGCGGCTGTAGGCGCTGCCGTCGCCCGGATCGTCGAGCAGGCGCCGCCGCGCCGCGGGGTGCGGATTGGCGACGATGTAGTGGTATTGCAGGTAGGTGGCCGCCGGCCCGATCGGCAGGTAGTCGGCGATGTTCGCATCCTTGCCCAGCACGCGGTCCATCTGCGGCAGGAAATTCGCGGCGTACCAGGCCTCGACCTTGCGGCGCAGCTCGGGCTCCATGCCGGCCGTCTCGAGCTCGTCGAAGGCGGTCCTGAAGCTGCGCGTGGCGTCGACCACCATCTTCGAGGCGGCCAGCAGCGTGAGCTCGTTGCGCACGGTGCGGAAGTAGGCCTGGATCTGACGCGCCTTGGTCTCGCGCGCGATCGTGAGCTGGTCGAGGATCGACTGCTCGAGCGCGTCGCGGGCGCGGACATAGCCCAGCACGCCGGTCACCAGCACCGCGACGGCGCCGAGCAGGACCAGGATCGTGAACAGCTTGGCCGCCAGCCCCCAGCGCACGAGCCGCGGCGCGCCGGGCGCGGGCCGCGGCGCGCGGGGCGCGGGGCGCGGCTCGGTCGCGGCGGCGGTCATGGCGTTCGTCTCAGCCCTTCTTCGCCCCGTAGGTGCCGCCCGAGTTGATGGCGCGGATCTCGGCGGCAGTTTTTGCCTTGCGCATCTTCTCGAGCTTGTCGGCCTCGTCGGCCAGCATCGCCTGGGCATTCTTCAGCACCGCGCGGGCGTGCTGGGCGGGGAACTTCACGGCACCGTTCTCGTCCATGTGCACGAGCTCGCCCGGCGCCACGTCCATGCCGCCGACCGAGACCGGCGCGTTGACCGACTGCACCGCCATCTCGCCGTGGCCCGCCGTCACGCCGCCCAGCAGCATCTGGAACTTCATGCGGCGGATCGCGTCGACGTCGCGCGACGGGCCGTTCGACAGCAGGCCGACGCAGCCCACCGCCTGCATCGAGGTCGTCATCATCTCGCCGGCGAGACCCGCCTTGTTGTGCAGCTCGGGCGGCCATTTCTGCTGGATGACGAGGATGGTCGGCTTCTTCATGGCGTCGAGCGCGTCGACCACGTCCATGAAGTTGAGCCGGCCGGAATAGTTGGGATCGGGCAGGCCGTAGACGCAGGTGACCGCGTAGCCGACGATCGCGCCCATCTCGGGATACATGCAGCGGATCGAGGTGTCGGTGTACCAGTTCTCGGTCCACGGATTGTAGAGGCCGAGGCAGAGCGGGTTCTTCGGATAGGTCGCGACGACGTTGGTGATGGTCGGCGTGTCGATCTTGCGCAGCTCGGCGAAGAGCTGGTCGTCGGAGATCTCGGTCATCTCGGGCATTTCCCCTGCTTGTTGAGGTTCGCGCCCATCATGGCACGAAAACCAGGAACACGAACGTCGCGAACAGCACCAGGTGGACGAAGCCGGGCAGGATGTTGGTGCGTCCGCCGCCGAAGGTCACGAGGCTGACGGCGAAGGTGAGGACCAGCAGCACCGTGCTGGCGAGATCGACGCCGAGCTCGAGCGGCTGCTTCAGCGCCAGCGCCAGCAGGCTGACCGCCGGGATGGTGAGGCCGATCGTGGCGAGCGAGGAGCCGAGCGCCAGGTTGAGGCTTTTCTGCAGCTCGTTGCGCCGCGCCGCGCGCAGCGCCGCCAGCGTCTCGGGCAGCAGGACCAGCAGCGCCACCAGCAGGCCGATCGCCTCGAGCGGGGCGCCGACCGCCGTCACGACGCGTTCGACCGATCCGGCGAAGCCCTTGGCCAGCAGGACGACCGCGACCAGCGCCACCACGAGCTGGGCGACGCTCTCCCAGAACTGGCGCGGCGTCGGGCCGGTCGCCGCCTCGCCGTCGGCATCGCCGGAATCGGACAGGAAGTAGTCGCGGTGGCGGACCGTCTGGACGTAGAGGAACACGCCGTAGAGCGCCAGCGTGACGAAGCTCACGAAGCCGAGCTGCGCCGGCGAGTAGTACGGCCCCGGCACGCTGGTCGTGTAGGCCGGCAGGATCAGGGTCAGCGCGGTGAGCGGCATCAGCACGACGAGGTAGGCGCTGGCGCCGGGCAGACGGAAGCCCTGCTCGCCGTAGCGCAGGCCGCCCAGGATCAGGCACAGCCCGACGACGCCGTTGCACACCACCATGATGACCGAGAACACGGTCTCGCGGGCGAGGCCCGCCCGGCCCTCGCCCGCCAGCATGATCGACAGGATGAGGGCGACCTCGATCACCGTCACGGCGACGGTCAGCACCAGGGTGCCGTAGGGCTCGCCGGTGCGATGGGCGATGACGTCGGCGTGGTGCACCGAGGCGAAGACCGTGGCCATCAGCACCGCGAGCTCGATCGCCGGCAACAGGTTCGCCAGCGGCGGCGGCAGCGGCCCGCGCGACATGACGACGGAGACCGCGAGGGCGACGGCGAGGCCGATCGCAGGAACCAGCCGCCACGGCAGGTACTTGCGCGCGCCGGCCACGGCTCAGCCCGCCTGGCGGCGTTTCCACCACTCCGCCAGCTCGCCGACCACGCCCTTGCGGAAGGCGAGCACGATGACGACGAAGATGGCGCCCTGGATCACCAGCACGAACTCGCCGGTCGAGGCGAGGTAATTCTGCATGGCGATGATGATGAACGCGCCGATCACCGGCCCGATGATGGTGCCGAGCCCGCCGACCAGGGCCATCAGCACGACCTCGCCCGACATCGCCGCGCCGACATCGGTCAGCGTGGCGAACTGCAGGACCATGGCCTTGGTGGCGCCGGCGAGACCTGCGACGGCGGCCGACAGCACGAAGGCCAGCAGCTTGTAGCGGTCGGCCTCGTAGCCCAGCGACAGGGCGCGCTGCTCGTTGTCGCGGATCGCCTTCAGCACCTGGCCGAACGGCGAATGGATGAAGCGGTAGATCGCGCCGTAGCCGAACAGGAAGATCGCCAGCACGACGTAATAGAGGACGCGGTCGTCCCTGGTCGGGATCAGGCCGCCGAGCAGCGGCGGGCGGCCGATCCCCTGCAGCCCGTCCTCGCCGTGGGTGAACGGCGCCTGGACACAGAAGAAGTAGATCATCTGCGCGAAGGCGAGCGTGATCATGGCGAAGTAGATGCCCTGGCGGCGGATGGCGAGCGCGCCGGTCACCACGCCGATCGCCGCCGCGCCCAGCACGGCCACCAGGATGCCGAGCTCGGGCGGCCAGCCCCATTCCTTCACCGTGTGGCCGAAGAAGTAGGCCGCCATGCCGAAGAACATCGCATGGCCGAAGCTCATCAGCCCGGCATAGCCCAGCAGCAGGTTGAAGGCGCAGGCGAACAGCGCGAAGCAGAGCGCCGTCATCAGGAACACCGGATAGGCGAACCACGGCGCGGCGAGCGCCAGGACCAGCAGGGCGATCGCGAGGTTGCGCTGGGTCATGAGCTTGCCGGTCATTTGACCCACCATCACTTGGTTTGGCCGAACAGGCCGGCCGGCTTGACCAGCAGCACGATGGCCATGACGACGAAGATCACCGTGTTGGAGGCCGGCGGATAGAACACCTTGGTCAGGCCCTCGACCAGGCCGAGGCCGAAGCCGGTGACGATCGAGCCCATGATCGAGCCCATGCCGCCGATCACCACGACGGCGAAGACGACCAGCACCAGGCTGGTGCCCATCAGCGCCGAGACCTGCTGGATGGGCGCCGCCAGCACCCCGGCCAGTGCGGCGAGCCCGACGCCGAGCCCGTAGGTCAGGGTGATGAGGCGCGGCACGTTGATGCCGAACGCCTGTACCAGCGCGGGGTTCTCCGTCGCCGCGCGCAGGTAGGCGCCGAGCCGGGTGCGCTCGATGCCGTACCAGGTGGCGAGGCAGATCACGAGCGCGGCCACCACCACGAAGCCGCGATAGTAGGGCATGAACATGAAGCCGAGATTGACGCCGCCGGGGATCGGGCTGGGATAGGGCGCGCCCGAGGAGCCCCACTTCCACTGGAACAGTCCCTCGATCATCAGCGCGAGCCCGAAGGTCAGCAGGAAGCCGTAGAGATGGTCGAGGTGGTAGATGCGCTTGAGCAGCAGCTTCTCGATCGCCACGCCGAACGCGCCGACGACCAGCGGCGCCAGCACGAGCGCCGCCCAGAACGGCACGTCGAGCAGGCCGAGCATCAGCCAGGCGGCGAAGGCGCCCATCATGTACTGCGCGCCGTGCGTGAAGTTGATGACGTTCAGCATGCCGAAGATCACGGCGAGGCCGAGGCTCAGCATGGCGTAGAAGGCGCCGTTGATCAGACCGAGCAGGAGCTGGCCGAACAGCGCCTGGGGCGGGATGCCGAGAAGCTCGAACATGGTGCCCTACACTCCGAGATAGGCTTGCAGCTTGCCGATGTTCGCGGCGACGTCGGCCGCGGTCATCATGTCGACGACGCGGCCGTCCTCGACCACGTAGTGACGGTCGGCGACGGCGGCGGCGAAGCGGAAATTCTGCTCGACCAGCAGGATGGTGAAGCCGCGGCCCTTGAGCTCGCGGATGATCTCGCCGATGCGCTGCACGATGACCGGCGCCAGGCCCTCGGTCGGCTCGTCGAGCAGCAGCAGGTTGGCGCCGGTGCGCAGGATGCGGCCGATCGCCAGCATCTGCTGCTCGCCGCCCGACAGCTTGGTGCCCTGGCTGCGGCGGCGCTCCAGCAGGTTGGGGAACAGCCGGTAGATCTCGTCGAGCGACAGACCGCCCGGCTTCACCGCCGGCGGCAGCACCAGGTTCTCCTCGACGTTGAGGCTCGAGAAGATGCCGCGTTCCTCGGGGCAGTAGGCGATGCCGCGGCGGGCGATCACGTTCGACGCCGCGCCGACCAGCTCCTCGCTCTCGAAGCGGACCGAGCCCGAGCGCTTGCCGACGATGCCCATGACCGACTTCAGCGTCGTCGTCTTGCCGACGCCATTGCGGCCGAGCAACGTCACCAGCTCGCCGCGGCCGACCTCGAAGTCGACGCCGTGCAGGATGTGCGATTCGCCGTACCAGGCCTGCAGGTTCTCGACCTTGAGCAGCGGTTCAGTCATGAGCGCCACCATGACCGGCGGCGGCATCGGTGCCGACATAGGCCTCGATCACCGCAGGGTCGCGCGACACGCTGTCATAGGGCCCCTCGGCGAGCACCTCGCCGCGCGCCAGCACGGTGATCGTGTCGCTGAGGTCGGCGACGACCGACATGTTGTGCTCGACCATGAGCACCGTGCGGTCCCTTGCAACGGTGCGGATGAGTGCGGCGATGCGCTTGATGTCCTCCTGGCCGAGGCCGGCCATCGGCTCGTCGAGCAGCATCATCTCGGGCTCGAGCGCCAGCGTCGTGGCGATCTCCAGCGCCCGCTTGCGGCCGTAGGGCAGCTCGACCGCGGGCAGCCGGGCGAAGGCGCCGAGTCCGACATCGTCGACCAGCTTCAGCGCCGCGGCGTCGAGCCGGTCGAGCACGCGTTCCGACTGCCAGAAGAAGAAGGAATTGCCGAGCCGACGTTGCAGAGCGACACGGACGTTCTCGAGGACGCTGAGATGGGGAAATACAGCGGAAATCTGGAAAGAACGCGCCAGCCCCATGCGGGCGATGCGCGCCGGCGAGCTGCCGGTGATGTCGCGGCCGTTGAACCGGATGCGACCGGCTGTCGGAACGAGGAAATGCGTGAGCAGGTTGAAGCAGGTCGTCTTGCCGGCGCCGTTCGGCCCGATCAGCGCGTGGATCGTATGGCGGCGAATCCGCAGGTCGACATTCTTGACCGCAACGAACCCCTTGAACTCCTTGGTGAGCCCGGTGGCTTCCAGAATGATTTCTTCGTTCATCGACCCCCCGTGGCTATTAAGCGGAGCTTGATGCGACTGTCCAGCGATCAGCAGGTACGGGCGAGAGCGCTGGCGTCGTGCATTCGCCGACGCTAGATTTCCCGCGAGCGGTTTCGAACGCCGCATTTGGGAGGGTTGAAACGATGACAATTCGCAACACAGTCGGGCTTGCCGGCGCTGCGGCCGCCGTCGCCGGCCTCGCCGCGGTCGGCCTCGTGGCCATCGCGCAGGCCCAGGCGCCGACGCCGCTCAAGATCGGCGTGACGGAAGGCTTCTCGGGCGTCTACGCCGACCTCAATCTCGGCGAGGTCGAGGCGGCGCAGATGGCGGTCGAGGATTTCGGCGGCAAGGTGCTCGGCCGGCCGATCGAGATCCTGTGGGCCGACCATCAGACCAAGCCCGACGTCGGCGCGCAGATCGCGCGCCGCTGGTACGACGTCGACGGCGTGAAGATGATCACCGGCCTCGGCACCTCGTCGGTGTCGCTCGCGGTGCGCAAGATCTCGCAGGAAAAGGGCCTGATCGACATCGTCACCGGCGCCGCTTCGGCCGATCTCACGGGCCCCGCCTGCTCGGCCACCGGCTCGCACTGGGTCTACGACACCTATGCGCTCGCCCAGGTCACCGGCTCGGCGGTCGTCAAGGGCGGCGGCGATTCGTGGTTCTTCCTCACCGCCGACTACGCCTTCGGCCACGCGCTGGAGCGTGACGTGACCGCGGTCGTCAAGGCGGCCGGCGGCAAGGTCCTGGGCGGCGTCAAGCATCCGCTCTCCACTCAGGACTTCTCGTCCTTCCTGCTGCAGGCGCAGGCCTCCAAGGCCAAGATCATCGGCCTTGCCAACGCCGGCCAGGACACCATCAACTCTATCAAGCAGGCCAACGAGTTCGGCATCGTCAAGGGCGGCCAGCGCCTGGCCGGCCTGCTGGTCTTCTCGACCGACGTCGTGGCGCTCACCCTGCCGGTGGCCCAGGGCCTGGTGCTCTCCGAGTCCTTCTACTGGGATCTCAACGACGAGACGCGCGCCTGGACCAAGCGCTTCCGCGCCAAGCGCGACAAGATCCCGAGCATGCTGACGGCCGGCGCCTACAGCTCGGTGCTGCACTACCTGAAGGCCGTGCAGGCGGCCGGCACCGACGACGCCAAGGCGGTCATGGCCAAGATGCGCGAGATTCCGGTCAACGACGTCATGACCAAGAACGGCAAGCTGCGCGAGGACGGCCGCCTGATCCGCGACATGTACCTGTTCCAGGTGAAGTCGCCGTCGGAGTCCAAGAGCAAGGACGACATCTACAAGCTGCTGGCGACCGTGCCGGGCGAGCAGGCGTTCCGTCCGCTGAAGGACGGCAAGTGCCCGCTGGTGAAGGGCTGATCCTTCGCGCGATCGAAGTACAAGAGGGGCGCCCGTGCAAGGCGCCCCTTTTTTCTTGGAAAGGTGCCGCATGGCCACGTTGGACAAGCCGCTGAAAGGCGCCTGGGGCATCACCGCCCTGGTCTTCCTCTTCATGCTGATCAACTTCGCCGACAAGGTCGTGGTCGGCCTGGCGGCCAAGCCGATCATGGAGGAGCTGGGCCTCAAGCACGACCAGTTCGGCTTCCTCGGCTCCTCGTTCTTCTTCCTGTTCGCGGTGGCGGGCATCCTCGGCGGTTTCCTGGCCAACCGCGTCCAGACCCGCCACATGCTGTTCGGCATGGCGATCGTGTGGTCGCTGGTGCAGTTCCCGATGCTCGCCTCGGTGACCTTCGAGACGCTGATCGTCTGCCGCATCCTGCTCGGCGCCGGCGAAGGCCCGGCTGGCCCCGTCGCCGTGCACGCGCTCTACAAGTGGTTTCCCGATTCGCTGCGCGGCGTGCCGACGGCGATCGTGGCGCAGGGCTCGGCCCTCGGCGTGATCGTCGCGGTTCCGGCGCTCAACTACATCATCGTCAACCACTCCTGGCACTGGGCTTTCGGCGCGCTCGGCATCGCCGGGCTGCTGTGGGCCGTGCTGTGGCTGGTCTTCGGCCGCGAGGGCACGCTGGTCGATCCGCCGGTCGCCTCTTCGGCCGGCGGCGGCGAACGCATCCCCTACCGTCACCTCCTCGCCTGCCCCAGCATCGTCGCGATCTGCTGCGCCGCCTTCGCCAGCTACTGGGGCCTCGCCCTCGGCCTCACCTGGTTCACCGCCTATCTCGTCGACGGGCTGGGCTACAGCCAGACGGTGGGCGGCAATCTTTTCATCCTGCCGTGGATCTTCGGCATGCTCGTGGTGCTGGGCGGCGGCTGGATCTCGCAACATCTCAAGAAGAAGGGCGTGTCGAGCCGCGTCTGCCGCGGCGCCTTCGCCTCGGCGACGGTGGTTCTGGGCGGCTGCGTCCTGCCTCTCATCCCGCTGGTGTCGGCGCCAGGCCTCAAGGTCGCCCTGCTGGTCGTCGGCAGCGCCATCGGCAGCTCGATCTTCGTCGTCACACCGATGGTCGTGAGCGAGCTCACGCCGCAGGCGCAGCGCGCCGCGATGCTCGCCATCGCGACCTCGATCTACACCTCGGCCGGCGTGCTGGCGCCGTGGGCGATGGGACGCGTGATCCAGGAGGCGGCGAACCGCCAGGCCGGCTACGAGCACGGCTTCGTCATCCTGGGCGGCCTGCTGATCGCCGGCGGCCTGATCGGCCTGCTGTTCGTCCGGCCGGAGACCGACCGCGAGCGGCTGGCGGTGCGGGCGCGGCCGGCCCTCGCCTGAGCCCTATCGGGTCACTTCCCGGATGCGGGCGATCATCTCGTCGACCGCCCGGTCGACGGGAACCTTCTCGTTCACCACGCGGTTCATCGCCCGGGCCCAAACGTTCTCGCTGTCGAGGATCGCGAACCTGTAGTTCCGGGTGAACTCGTAGGGCCGGGTGCCGTGCTTGAAGAGCTCGTAGACGGCCTTGCGCTGGCGATCGGACTGCCAGAACACGCTCTCCTGGCCCGCCTTGGTGACGGGGAACCACAGGCCAAAGCCGCTCTCGACGTAGGCACGCAGGTTCTCCTCCTCGAGCAGGAGCTTCACGAACTCGCGCGCCCGCGCCTTGTTCCTCGACTCCCGGAAGATGACGCCGAGCTTCACCGACGCGCGCGGCACCATGGCCGAGCCGTCGAGCCGGTCGGGAAAGCCCGCGGTGGCGATCAGCTCGTCGTAGGCCCTGCGGCCGGCGGCGCGCTGGGCGACCGTAAGCTGCCGGCTGTTGGCGTCGTCGAGCCATTTGGTGGCGATCGCGATTCCGGGATTGAGGGTAAGCGCGACCGTCCGGCTATTGAAGGCCAGCTCGTTGTCGGCGTCCGTCCAGCCCGTCGCCGAGGACGGCGAGCAGCCTCTTGCCTGGATATCGGTGTAGTCCTTCAGTGCCTCGATCAGGCCCTGCCGGACCTTCGGCTCGTCGACCAGCACCTTGCCCGATTCGTCGACCAGCTTGACGTCGTAGGCATCGACCCAGGTCAGGAACGACTCGTAGGAGTCGGTCGCGGCGACGCCCATCGGGAGGCCGACGCCAAAGACCTGGCCGTCCGTCGCCTTGCGGTAGGCGGGCTGCACCCTCTCGCACCAGAAGGACCAGTACTCCTTCCACGCGCCGGGAATGTCGTTCTCCTTGAAGCCGGCGACCGCCAGCATGTCCTTCCAGTACTGGACGTGAAGCATCTGCTGCTTCAGGGCGAAGCCGTAGTAGGCCCTTTTCCCGGTCCTGCCGTTGTCGAGGCGGGCCGTTCCGATGGCGACGGGCAGGAAGCGGTCCTTGATAGGTTCGATGACGTCCGAAATATCCTCGAGCCTGTCGTCGAAGGCCCACTTGCCTGCGATCCTGAGGTCGAAATCGTCGGCATAGGCGATGTCCGGCGGCGCGCCCGCGTCGAGCGCCGCCGTCGACTTCGCGATCATGTCCTGCGCATCGACCTGCGACAGCTCGACCTTCACGCCGGTCGCGGCCTCGTACTTGCGGATCACCGCAAGCAGCGCCTCGTCCTCGGCCCTGTAGAAGCCCTTGGGCCACCACACGACGAGCTTTTCCTGCGCGAACCCCGGCGCCGCGGCGACCAAGGCAATCGTTGCGGCCGCGACCGCCATCAGAACGCGTCTCATCCCTCTCCCGCGAGTTGACGGGCCGCGGCTGCGCTCAGTCCGCGCGCATGCCGGCGACCTGGATGACCTCCTGCCACTTCCTTCGGTCGGCCGCGATCGTATTCTTGAGCCGCTGCGGCGAGCCGATGATCGTGTCCATGCCGCTCTCGACGAAGCGCTTCTGCACCTCGGGCTTGGCCACCGCCACGCGCAGCGCCTTGTTCCACATTTCGGTCAGGTCGGCCGGCAGGCCCTTTGGACCGAAGACGGCAAACCAGTTCACGACCTCGTAGCCCGGCAGGAATTTCGACATCAGCGGCAGGTCGGGGAACATCGGCGACACGCGCGGCGATCCGAAAGCGATCGGGATGAGGTTGCCGCCCGAGATCTGGCCGAGGAACTCCGGCATGTTGCCGAACATCATCTGGACGTTGCCGGCGACGATGTCCTGGATCGCCGGTGCGCCGCCGCGATAGGGCACGTGCACGATATTGACGCCCGCCATCTTCTTGAAGAGCTCGCCGGCAAGATGCTGCGAGGTCCCATTGCCGGCCGACGCGTAGGTCAGCTTGCCGGGATTGGCCTTGGCGTAGGCGATCATCTCGGGAACCGTTCGGAACGGCACCTGCTTGCCGAAGACCAGCATGTTGTAGACGCCGACGATGTTGGCGATCGGGGTCAGGTCGGTGTCGACGTTGATCGGCAGCTTCTGGCCGGGCATGACCGGCGAAACGCACAGGGCGGCCATCGCCGCGAGCCCGACGGTGCGGCCGTCGGGCGGCGCCGTGGCCACCACCTCGTTGGCGATGAAGCCGCTGGCGCCGGTCTTGGTCTCGACGATGATGCTCTGGCCGATCTCCGACTTGGTCGCATCGGCCAGGATGCGGCACAGCAGGTCCGCCGTGCCCCCCGGCGGGAAGCCGCAGAGGATGCGGGCGTCGCCGGTGATCTTCTGGGCCGATGCCGGCCCGCCGGCGAGCGCCCCGAGCGCGGCCGCAGCGCCCGCGCCAACGAATAATGTCCTGCGTTGCATCTTGTTTCCTCCCCAATAGCCAAGGCTCAGCGAATCACTTCACCGCCGAAAACGCCGTCGGCGACAGGAACTGGTTGGAGACATTGGCGACGATGGCGCCATCCTTCTCCGTCTCCGCGCGCTTGGCGAGCCATTCGGGGTCGGACGCGAAGGCATTCCACTTCTTCTCCCGGTCGGCCAGCGATTCCCAGGCCAGCAGGTAGTAGAGCTCCTGGTTCGACTCGCCGACGAGAGTGGTCCAGAACCCGGCCTGCTTGATGCCGTGCTTCTCCCAGATCTTGAGCGTGATCGTGGCGAAGCGGTTGAGCAACGCCGGCAGGCGGCCGGGTACGCACTTGTAGACACGCAGTTCGTAGATCATTTCCTTCCCTTTCCTGGAAATTGCCGGCCTGGAGATTGCCGGCCTAGAAGCTGCCGGAGAAGCGCGGGACGAAGCCGCCTGCCTTGTGGTCGACATGACAGCTGAACGGTGCGCCGAAGTGGCAGGGCATCAGCCGCGCGCCGCTGCCGGCGCAGTGCTCGAGCGCCTCGCGTCGGCTCTTGCGCGCTCCGGTCGCGTCGGCGCATGCAAAGCTGTTCCATTCGGGGTGATAGACCTGCAGCGCGTGATGGAGGATGTCGCCGCAGAACAGCGCCTTCTCGCCACGCGACTCGAACTTGATGGCGATCGTGCCGGGCGTGTGGCCCGGCGCCGGATCGACGCGGAGGTTCTCATCGAGCTGGGCGGCGCCATCGACCATTTGCGCCAGCCCGGCCTCGACCACGGGCAGCACGGAATCGCGGAACGAGCCGGCATTGACGGGCCCGGTCTTGGGATCGCTGTCGAGTTTCAGGTAGTGGTCGTAGTCGGCGCGGCTGAACACATACTTCGCGTTCCTGAAGGTCGGCACCCATTTGCCGTTCTCGAGCTTCGTGTTCCAGCCGACGTGGTCGACGTGCAGATGCGTGCACATCACCATGTCGATCCGGTCGGGCTCGACGCCGGCCGCCTTCAGCCGATCGAGATACCTGGTCTCCATCAGATGCCATTTCGGGCGATGCGGCCGGAATTTGTGGTTGCCGACGCAGGTGTCGATCAGGACGGTCTTGCCGCCGACCTTCAAAAGCCAGCTGTGCACGCTGAGCTTCAGGAACGCCGTGGCCTCGTCGTAATGGGCCGGCACCAACCAACCGCGATGGCGATCGACGACCGCCGGATCCCAGTCGGGAAAGAAGGTCCTGGCCTCGAAGTTCGGCTCGTAGCTTTCCTCAATGCGCACGGCCGTGCCCGCGCCGAGCCTGACCTCGGTCATGGCTTCCTCCCCGGTTCGCCGGGGAGCTTAACGTTGCGGGGCCTGAACGGGAAAGGCGGCCGTTTCGCTGTCAGAACGGCAGTCGCGCGGCGTCCGCCCTCTCGACGTAGCGATGCGTGAGCGCCGCGATGGCGGCGCCGCCGAGCGGTGCGGCAATCATCAGCGCGATGAAATGCACGCCGATCCACCACGGCTCGAGGAGATCGGGCAGAAGATGGCCGACGGTCACCGCAGCGACGAAGAAGAGCACGGCGAAGCCCACGCCGCTCAACAGCCCACCCAGAGCAACAAGGACCATCGACGTGGTCAGCGAGCGACCGATCAGGAAGCTGAGCCCGAAAGCGGCCCCGGCGGCGACAAGCGCGGTAACGGTTTCCATCACGCACTCCTCCAATACGCTCTCGACTTGCGAGAAATCAGAGTCGACACTGTGTCTTCACTGACAATGTGGGACATCCCTTCGTCGTCGAGAACCGACAAAATGCGCATGCCTGAATCTTCATTCGACTGGCTTTCCGCAGCAGAACTCTCAAAACTTTACGCGCGCGGAGAGACATCGCCGGTCGATGTCGTCGATGCGATGCTGATACGTGCATCGAAGCTGCAACCTCACCTCAATGCCTTCGTGCTGGTCGACGGCGAGGCCGCGCGAGCCGCGGCGAAGGCTTCGGAAGCCCGTTGGCGGGAGAACAAGCCGCTTTCTCCGCTCGACGGCGTGCCGACGACGATCAAGGACACGACCAATGTCAAAGGGTGGCCGACGCGGTATGGCTCCCATGCGACGGACGAAACGCCAGCCAGCGAGAATTCGCCCGTCGCCGACAGATTGCAGCGCGCCGGCATAATTCTGCTGGGAAAGAGTACGACTCCCGAGTTCGGCTGGAAGGCGCTGACCGATTCGCCGCTGCAGGGCACGACGCGCAGCCCCTGGAATCTTGGCCACTCGCCCGGCGGGTCATCGGGCGGCGCCTCCGCGCTTACGGCAGCCGGCATCAATCCGTTCAACCACGGCAATGACGGCGGCGGCTCGATCCGCATCCCTGCCGCTCACGCCGGCCTGGTCGGCCTGAAGCCTTCGTACGGCCGCATCGCGCAGTATCCGGCCGACGCACCGTTCGCCGACGTCATCAGCCAGGGCGTCCTGTCGCGGACGGTGCTCGACACCGCGCTGGCGCTCAACGTGATGGCCGGCCCCGACCCGCGCGACTGGCGCTCCCTGCCGGCCGGCCCGCGCGACCATACGATCGGCCTCGAGGACGGCGTGCGCGGCTGGAAGATCGGCCTCAGCCTCGATCTCGGACATGTGAAGGCGGACCCGGAAGTGCGCGAGCTCGTTGCCGCGGCAGCGAAACGCTTCGAGTCGCTTGGCGCCCACGTCGAGGATGTCGGTCCGATGATCGATCCGTTGCAGCTCCATTTCGAGCCGCTGTGGATCGGCAGCTTCGCCACGCGCCTGCTGCAGATCCCGACCCAGCTCCACGGCAAGCTCGTTCCCGGCTTCCGCGCCGCCGCCGAGAAGGGGCTGACGATCACGCTCGCCGACTATGCCAGGGCCTTCGAGGCCAAGAGCAGGCTGGCCCGTGAGCTGGCGCTGTGGCACCGCGAGTACGACCTGCTCCTCGCGCCCGTGACGCCCAGCGCCGCGCCGCCGGTGGAGACGCTCTACAATTCGGAGGCGTTCCCGCGCTGGACCAGGGGAGCGCCCTACACGCTGCCCTGCAACCTCACCGGCCAGCCTGCGGCCTCGATGCCCGCCGGCCTGACTGCCGCCGGCCTCCCCGTGGGACTGCAGATCATCGGTCCGCCGCGCGCCGACCACACCGTGCTGCGGGCGATGCGCGCCTACGAAAGTGCCGGCGGCTGGACGTGGCCGCAGCCGCGGGTGCTCGAGACTCTGAGCGGGCTGTAGCGCTCCTCCGCCGTCAGGCGGGCCGCGAAACCTCGGGAGGCGACGGACGCACCGTCCGCAGCGCGATCACGAGGACGCGATATCCCAGGAAGCCGGCGCAAAGCGCACTGGCGGCGGCGACGTAGCTCGGCTCGACGACCGCCTCGCCCAGCAGCGAGGAGACGAAATCGACGACGGCGACGGTGACCAGGAGAACCGCCGCCGCCAACCCATCGACCGTTGCCGGCAGCGAGACGAGACCGGACGTCCCGTTCGGATGAACGGGCAGCATCCAGCCGCGTATGCGACCGATGACAGACCCGGCCACAAAGGCGGCGAGCCACAGTATGTCGGATATGAAGCTTGTCTCGAAGACGCTGGCGAGAAGCATCAGGGTCGCCATCAGGGCGAAGCCGCCCGGCAGGGCGACCCGGCCCAGGCTGGTCGTACCGCCACGCGACTGCGCCGCCATCGTCCACAGGCAGAGGGCGGCGAACAAGAGCGTCAAGCCATTCGACAGGCTGAGGGTCGAGACCATGATCACAGCAAACGACACGTTGCCGGGCGAGTAAAGCGCTGAGGTTGCACAGGCACTGTCGGCGCCGCGCATCGCGCCCGACCCACGGGAATTTGACTTCCGGCCGCCGTGGGACGGGGGCGAGGATGGGCGCGCCAAATCGCCAGGCAGCACAGGGAGAAACGAGATGAACGCCAGGCCGCGCCTCGCCGTATTCGTCGCAGCGACGGTGGCCATTGCCGCGCCGGTTACAACGTCGCAGAGCCAGCAGCCACCACCGCAGTTTCCCGAAATGACCTTCTTCGTGACCAGTGCCGGCGGGCCAGAGGGCGCGAATTTCGGCGGCCTCGAGGGTGCCGACCGCCACTGCCAGACGCTGGCGGCCAAGGCCGGCGCCGGCGCCAAGACCTGGCGCGCCTATCTCAGCACCCAGGCTCTGGGCGGCGCCACCGCGGTCAACGCCCGCGACCGCATCGGCAAGGGGCCGTGGGTCAATGCCAGGGGCGTGCAGATCGCCGCAAGCGTCGAGGATCTGCACTCGCCCAACAACAAGATCAGCGCCGAGACCGTCGTCGCCGAAACCGGCCGCCTGATCCCGAGTCGGCTCTATACCGTCAACCAGCACGACATCCTGACGGGCTCGCAGGCCGACGGCACCGCCTTCCCGCCAGACAAGGACATGACTTGCGGCAACTGGACCAAGGGCGGCGAGGGCAGCGCCATGGTCGGCCACGCCGACCGCATGGGCCTACGCGACGACGACGCCTCGAAATCGTGGAACACCTCGCACCCGTCGCGCGGCTGTTCCTCGCCGGCGCTGGTGACGACCGGCGGTGCCGGCCTGCTCTACTGCTTCGCGGCGAACTGACCGAACGAATGCGGCGCCGGGTTCGCCGGCGCCGCCGCGTCCTCCGTATCGGGATCAGCCCTCGATCTTGACGCCCGCCGTGGTGATGACCTTGCGCCACTTCTCGACCTCGTCGGTCAGGAACCTGGCGGCCTCGGCCGGCGTCGACCCGACGGGGATCACAGCCTGCTCGGCCAGCCGCTTGCGCAAGGCCTCGTCCTTCATGGCCTTGGCGGCTTCGTCGCCGAGACGATCGACGATCACCTTCGGCGTGGCGGCCGGGGCCATGAACATCACCCAGCTCGACGATTCGATCAGCGGCCCGCCCGATTCGACGATCGTCGGGATCTCCGTGGCGCCCGGCACGCGCTCCTTCGACATCATCGCCAGCGCCCGGACCTTGCCGGCGCGGACCTGGCTCATGGTGCCGATCGGCACGTCGAGCAACATCTGCAGGTTGCCGGAGGCAAGGTCGGCCAGCGCCGGCGCCGTGCCCTTGTAGGGCACATGCACCATCTGTGTGCCCGTCATCTGCATGATCAGCTCGCTGGTGAGATGGGCGGCCGCGCCCACGCCCGAGGAGCCGAAGGAGATCTTGCCCGGGTTCTTCTTGGCGTAGGCGATCAGCTCGCCGACGCTCTTCACCGGCAGGTCGTTGCTCACGAGGATGATGAGCGGCGCCACCGCGACCAGGGAGATCGGCGCGAAGCTTGCCACCGGATCGAATTTCAGCTTGCCGGCGTAGAGCGTCTTGTTGGCGGCATGGGCGGCGATCACCGTCAGGCAGGTGTAGCCGTCGGGCGCCGCGTTCGCGACCATCTCGGCGCCGATCAGCGAGTTGGCGCCGGGCTTGTTGTCGACGACGAAGCTCTGCCCGACTTTCATCTTCTCGAGCGTCAGCCGCGTCACCACGTCGGTGAGGCCGCCCGCCGTGTAGGGCACGACCCAGCGGATCGGCTTGGCGGGCCACGCCTGCGCGCGCACCGCGCCCGGAAGCAGTGCCGCAGCGGCGCTCGCCGCGATAACGCTGCGGCGGTTCAACTTGCTCATCTCTCTACTCCTGTCGTTGACTAATCGAGATCGAGGCCGTTCATGCCGGCGTTCTTGCGTGCCTTCCTGGCAAGCTCCATCAGCACCTTGCCGGCCTGGTGCGGGTCCATGATCTGGGCCGCTTCCGGCCCTTTGTGCCAGCCTTCGGCGACGGCAAAGATTCCGTTGCCGGCCTGGAAGACGCGGCCCGTGATCTCCCGGCTCTCCTCGCTCGCGAGCCAGGTCGCGACCGGGGCGATCCATCTGGGATCGCGGCGTTTCTTGTCCTCCTCGGTGTACTCGCGCAGGTCCTCGGTCATGCGTGTGAAGGCGGACGGCGAGATCGAGTTCACGGTGATGCCGTAGCGGCCAAGCTCGCGCGCGGCGATGACGGTGAACGAGGCGATGCCCGCCTTGGCCGCACCGTAGTTGGTCTGCCCGATGTTGCCGTAGATGCCCGACACCGACGTGGTGGTGATGATGCGGGCATCGACCGGGCCGCCCTTCAGCTTGGCCTGGTCGCGCCAGTAGGCCGCGGCATGGCGGGCCGGCGCGAAGGTGCCCTTGAGGTGCACCTTGATGACGGCGTCCCACTCGTCCTCGCTCATGTTCACGAGCATGCGGTCGCGCAGGATGCCGGCGTTGAGCACGATCGCATCGAGCTTTCCGAAGGCCGAAACGGCCTGGTCGATCATGCGCTTGGCGCCGTTCCAGTCGGAGACGTCGTCGCCGTTGGCCACCGCCTCGCCGCCCTTGGCCTTGATCTCGTTCACGACCTGCTGGGCGGGACCGACATCGTTGCCCTTGCCGGCGCGATCGCCGCCGAGATCGTTCACGATCACCTTGGCGCCGTGCTCGGCCAGCATCAGGCAATGCTCGCGGCCGACGCCGCGGGCGCCGCCGGTGACGATCGCCACGCGTCCTTCGCACAATCTTGCCATTGCTCCCTCCCGTTTCTGGCGTGTCTGGCCGCGGTTTCCTGCGCTAGTCTGGCGGCCCACGCAAGGAGGTTTGCCATGGACACGCTGCCGCTCGTCACCCCCGAACAGGTCGGCCTTTCCGCAGCGCGGCTCGACCGCGTGCGCACGTGGATGCGCCAGTGGGTCGACAGCGGAAAGCTGCCCGGCATGGTGACCTGCGTCATGCGCAAGGGCGAGCTGGCCTTCGCCGAGGTCTACGGGAAGTCCGACGTCGCACGCAACAAGCCGATGCGGCCGGACACGATCTTCCGCATCTACTCCATGACCAAGCCGCTCACCTCCGTGGCGATCATGATGCTCTACGAGGAAGGCCGCTTTCAGCTCGACGACCCGATCTCGAAGTTCATTCCCGCCTTCGCCAACCCGCGCGTCATGACCGGCGGCAGCCGCGGCAAGATCGACACGATGCCGGCCGAGCGCGAGATCAACTTCCGCGACCTGCTGACCCACACGTCGGGCCTCACCTACGGCTTCATGGAGAGCAACCCGGTCGATGCGGCCTACCGCGACAAGACCAACGGCGTCGATTTCCAGACCGCCGACACCAGCCTCAAGCAGCTCGTCGAGCGGCTGGCCGAGCTGCCGCTGATCGCCCAGCCCGGCAAGGCGTGGAACTACTCGGTCTCGACCGACGTGCTGGGCTATCTCGTCGAGGTGATCTCCGGCCAGCCGTTCGAGAAGTTCCTCAAGGAGAAGGTCATCGACCCGCTCGGCATGGTCGACACCGACTTCCACGTGCCGAAGGACAAGCACAAGCGCTTCGCCGCGAACTACGGCGCCGGGCCGGGTGGCCGACTCGACCTGATCGACGATCCGGCCAAGAGCCGCTACCTCAGCACCCGCAACGTCAACTCGGGCGGTGGCGGCCTCGTTTCCACGGCATCCGACTACCTCCGCTTCTGCCGCTTCATGCTCAACAAGGGCGAGCTCGGCGGCGTGCGCCTGCTCGGCCGCAAGACGGTCGAGCTCATGACCATGAACCACCTCAAGGGCGACATGGCCGACATGGGCACGCCGCGCTTCTCCGAGTCGACCTACACCGGCATCGGCTTCGGGCTGGGCTTCTCGGTGATGATCGATCCGGCCAAGGCGATGATCGCCGGCACGCCGGGCGAGTACGCCTGGGGCGGCGCGGCCTCGACCGCCTTCTGGATCGACCCCAAGGAGGACATGGCCGTGGTGCTGCTGACCCAGCTCATGCCGTCCTCGACCTACCCGATCCGCCGCGAGCTGCGCGTGCTCACCTATCAGGCGATCGTCGACTGAAGGAGCGTCGACCGATGCGCAACACCGGCCCCATCACGGTCCGCGAGCTCCACCCGCTGTTCGGCGCGGAGGTCTCGGGCATCGACATCACGCGCCCGCTCTCGGCGCGCGAGTTCGGGCCGATCCGCGCCGCCTTCGAGGAGCATTCCGTGCTGGTCTTCCGCGACCAGCCGATGGACGACGACAAGCAGATCGAATTCAGCGAGAATTTCGGCCCGCTCGAGACGACGCTCAGCGCCAACCCGGCGGCCGGCACCAAGTTCCAGCGCCAGTCCAACCTCGACATCATGACGGGCGAGCCGATCCCGCCCGACGACATGCGCATGATCTACCAGAAGGCCAACTACTTCTGGCATTCCGACTCCTCGTTCAAGCGCATCCCCTCGCTGTGCTCGGTGCTGACGGCACGCATCTGCCCGCCCGAGGGTGGCAACACCGAGTTCCTCGGCATGCGCGCGGCGTGGGACGCCCTGCCGCCGGCGCTGCAGGCGACGATCCAGCCGCTGGTCGCCGAGCATGCGCTCGCCCATTCGCGCGACCGCGTGCAGAAAGGCATCCTGAGCGCCAAGGCGCTGGCCGAGCTGCCGCCCGTCAAGCAGCGGCTGTTCCAGGACAACCCGATCAACGGCCGCCGCGCGCTGTTCATCGGCGCCCACGCCGGCCACATCGTCGATTGGCCCGAGCCGATCGGCAAGGCGATCCTGTGGGAGCTGGCGCAGCGCGCCGAGCAGCCGGAATTCATGCTCTCGCACGCCTGGCGGGAGGGCGACGTGATCGTGTGGGACAACCGCGCCGTGCTCCATCGCGCGACCTACTACGACGCGACGAAGCACAAGCGCCTGATGCAGCGCACCACCATCGCCGGCGACACGCCGACCGTTCCGCAATGAGGCGTCCGCGTCCTTCCCTCCCCAGTCTGCTGGGGAGGTGGCGCGGTAACCCGCGACGGAGGGGTCAGCGGCAAGTCGCTGACCATGACCCCTCCGTCGGCGTATGACGCCGACACCTCCCCAGCAGACTGGGGAGGCGACACCAACGGCCGACGGCATGCCGGCGGGGCTGCCGCGCCTTCTCGCGGTCGCGACCATCACCATCGGATTGGCGATGGCGGTGCTCTCCAACTCGATGACCAACCTCGCGCTGCCGTACATCGCCAAGGATCTGGCGATCACGGCGGAGAGCTCGATCTGGATCGTCAACGCCTACCAGATCGCGCTTATGGTCATGCTGCTGCCGGTCGCGGCGCTGGGCGACATCGTGGGCTACCGCACCGTCTACCGCTGGGGCCTCGTCGTCTTCTCGCTGGCCTCGATCGGCTGCGCGCTGGCGCCCTCGCTCTCCGGACTGATCGCGGCGCGCACGCTGCAGGGGCTGGGCGGGGCGGCCATCATGGCGATCCAGCCCGCCCTGGTCCGCGCCATCTACCCGCGCGCCGCGCTGGGGCGCGGGCTCGGCTTCAACACCACCGTGGTGGCGACCTCGCTCGCCGCCGGCCCCAGCCTCGGCGCGGCGCTGCTCGCGATCACGAGCTGGCCGATCCTGTTCGCCGTCTACGTGCCGCTGGGGCTCCTCTCCTTCTTCCTGGCCGCCCGCTTCCTGCCGGTCACGACGCACGCCAGGCGGCCGTTCGACGTGCTCTCGGCGGCGCTGTCGGGCGGCACCTTCGGCCTGCTCATCCTGGGCATCGACGGCATCGGCCACGGCCATCGCCTGCCCCTCGTCGCGGCCGAGCTTGCCGCCGCGCTCCTGCTCGGCCTCCTGTTCGTCCGCCGCCAGCGGAGGCTCGCGCACCCGATGATGCCGGTCGACATGTTCGCGCGGCCGATCTTCTCGCTCTCGATCTCGGCCTCGACCTGCACCTTCACGGCCCAGGGCCTCGCCTTCGTCAGCCTGCCCTTCTTCTTCGCCACCGTGCTTGGCCGCAGCGCCACCGACACCGGCCTGCTGCTCACCGCCTGGCCGCTGGCGCTGGCCTTCGTGGCGCCGCTCGCCGGCCGCCTCGCCGACCGCCACCATGCCGGCCTGCTGGGCACGATCGGCCTCACCTGCATGACCGGCGGGCTGGTGCTGACCGCGCTGCTGCCGCCGGACCCTTCGGCCGCCAACATCATGTGGCGGCTGGTGCTGTGCGGCGCGGGCTTCGGCATCTTTGCGGCACCCAACAACCGGCTGATGATGAACGCCGTGCCGCGCGACAGGAGCGGCAGCGCCGGCGGCATCATCGCGACGGCCCGCACCTTGGGCCAGACGATGGGCGCGGCGCTGGTCGCCCTGGTGTTCGGCCTGTTCGACTTCTCGAGCGGCGGCGCCGCCGACGCCGCCCGCGCCGCCCTGTGGCTCGGCGCCACCTTCGCCCTCACCGCCCTCGTCCTCAGCAGCCTCCGCCTGCGGCACTGACCGCCGAAGTTGCGGTACAGGTCGACGGTAGGAAATCAGGCCCTCCGCACGCCGAAGAGCCAATCGTTTCAGTACGTTGCGCCCGAACGAGGGCACACCACGACGTGGCGCGTGTTGTGCCCTGACGTGTGCCCGCACCCGTGCCGGAACGGGCGCCGTCTCACCGGGGCGCCCGACGATCGCGGCACCGATAAGGACCAGCAAATCCGGGCCGTTTGCCCGTCCGTTTGTCCCACCTGAATGAGACAATTGTTGTGACAAACCTTGTGACAGACTTAGTCCCGATCCCGATTCCACAAGGCTTCTACGCAACACGCATTGTTCTTCTTCTGCACAGGCCCGGCGCGCCCTGTGCCCAGGGCGTTCTTAAGTGTCTGTTCGCGCGTGGTTTTCCAGCGGGCGTTGAGACGGGCTCGTTGTTGGGACATCCGCAGTCGCCCCGCGGCGGCTTCACCCACACACTGCTCAGTGTCGTACCCGCGGGCGTGCCGCGGACGGGTCGTGCCCATGTCTCGGTCAAGGACCGAGAGTCCAAAAGGAAAGCCGGCGCGGTTAGCGCCAGCCTACAGGAATAATAGGCATATTCCTGCTGAACCTGCAAGTCCCTTCCGATCACGTTTGCGGGAGTGGATGCTGGCACTGCCAGCATCTCACCGATCGGATGCAACGAGCGTCCTGAAGTGCCACGCCCGCCTAAGCCGCCCCATGCATCTCCCGGAACAGCGACGGCGCCATGCCGAAGCGGCGTTCGAAGGCCTGGCCGAGGCGCGCCGAGGAGCGCAGGCCGACCTTGCCTGCGATCGCCTTGAGCGGCAGGCCCTTGGCGAGCAGGGTGCGCGCCGCGTCGAGCCGCAGTCCCTCGACGAAATGCGCCGGCGTCTTGCCGGTGGCCTCGGTGAACTTGCGGTAGAAGCTGCGCTCGGAGAGGCCGGCGCGCCGGGCGAGTGCCGGCACGTCGAGCCGCTTGTCGAGGTTGTCCTGCATCCAGTCGACCAGCGGTGCAAACGGCGCATCGACCTCGGTCTGCGCCTGCAGGAGCGGGCTGAACTGCGACTGGTAGCCCGGCCGCCGCGCGTAGAGCACGAAGTGGCGCGCGATCAGGTTGGCGGTCGCCGCGCCGAGATCGGCCTCGACAAGGGCCAGCGCCATGTCGATGCCGGTGGCGACGCCGGCCGAGGTCCAGACCTTGCCGTCCACGACATAGAGCGAGTCGGCGTCGACGGTGAGCGCCGGAAAGCGCTCGGCGAGGCGCTGGCAGCTCGCCCAGTGCGTGGCGACGCGCTTGCCGTCGAGCAGCCCGGCCGCCGCGAGCACGAACGCGCCGGTGCAGACCGAGCCGAAGCGCCGCGCCCCGGGCGCCGCCTTGCGCAACCAGGCGCGCACATCGTCGCGCTCCATCGCCGCCTTCAGCCCGTGCGAGCCGCCGGCCACCAGCAAGGTGTCGGGCTGGCCGCCGATCCGCCCCCCGATCCGCTTCGTGTGCAGGGCGACGCCGCAATTGGTCGTCACGGCGCCGCCGTCGGGCGACAGGATCGCGACCTCGTAGACCGCCCCCTTGCCACTGCTATTGGCCGCGCCGAACACCGCGGCGGGACCGGCAACGTCGAGAAGCTGGCAGCCTTCGTAGGCGAGGATGGAAACGCGCATTGGCAGAAAATACGCCTCCTTTGTCATTTCTGCCAACTGCAATTCTGTCATCCTGAGCGCAGCGAAGGACGACAGCAGAGGACACACGCCATGGCAGACACGATCCAGATCGGCATTCTCCTGTTCCCCAACGTCACGCAGCTCGACGCGATGGGGCCCGCCCAGGTGCTGAGCCGCGTGCCCGGCGCCAAGATGCACATCGTCTGGAAGAGCCGCGATCCGGTGCCGACCGATTCCGGCTTCTCGATCCTGCCCACCACGACCTTCGCCGACTGCCCGCAGCTCGACGTGGTCTGCGTGCCGGGCGGCATCGGCCAGGTGGCGCTGATGAACGACCAGGAGACGCTCGCCTTCCTGCGCAAGCAGGCGGCCGGCGCGCGCTACGTCACCTCGGTCTGCACCGGCTCGCTGGTGCTGGCGGCGGCCGGCCTGCTCAAGGGCTACAAGTCCGCGTGCCACTGGTCGGTGCGCGACGAGCTGGCGGCGTTCGGCGCGATCCCGGTGGCCGAGCGCGTCGTGCGCGACCGCAACCGGCTCTCGGGCGGCGGCGTCACGGCGGGCATCGACTTCGGTCTCACCCTGGCGGCCGAGCTGGCCGGCGAAGAGGTCGCGCGGACGATCCAGCTCATGATGGAATACGACCCCAAGCCGCCGTTCGACAGCGGCAGCCCGGAGAAGGCCGGCCCGGCGCTGGTGGCGGGCTACAAGCAGCGCACCGCCGGCATGATGGAAAGCCGGCGCAAGGCCAACGCCGAGGCGGCGGCGCGGCTGGGCTGAGGGTAGGATAGGTTCAGGTTCGTCGTAGCCAACGCCTCACCCTGAGCGACCGTCGTGTTGGTCAAGCGGTTGCCCATGGTTTTTTGTCCCTGAGGATGGCGTTGAGGATGGTCACGAGCTTGCGCATGCAGGCAACGATGGCGACCTTGGCCGGC
>Ga0172376_10000627_pt1 | contig 45145 bp, 45 predicted proteins | sample Lak35m_FD_121114 | JGI IMG/M metagenome (GOLD analysis project Ga0172376, IMG submission 121114) | Freshwater microbial communities from Kabuno Bay, South-Kivu, Congo - kab_092012_35m | ecosystem: Environmental > Aquatic > Freshwater > Lake | place: Democratic Republic of the Congo: South-Kivu...
AAAAAATAATTTTTTACATAACGTGAGAAAATTAACTAAAAATAAAAATATAGTTCTAATTTTTGATGAATGCAGCTCAGGATTCAGAGAAACATTTGGAGGGCTGCACATTAAATATAAAGTAAACCCAGATATAGCAACTTTTGGTAAAGCGTTGGGAAACGGTTATGCAATTAATGCAGTTATAGGCAATAATTCTGTCATGACCTATGCTAATTCAACATTTATAAGTAGTACATTCTGGACAGAAAGAATAGGCTCAGCAGCCGCTTTAAAGACACTGGAGATCATGGAAAAAATAAAATCTTGGAAAATTATCAGCGATATTGGTGCGGATGTAAAAAAGAAATGGTTACAACTTTCTAAAATTCATAATATAAAATTAGATATAAAAGGATTAGATGCGATGCCAAAATTTGATTTTGTAAATAAAAATAATCTTTACTATAAAACTTATATTTCCCAAGAATTCTTGAAAAAAAATTTTTTAGCTTCAAATTCTATCTATTTATGTGTTAATCATAATAAAAATTTAATAAATAGATATTTTGATATTTTAGATTCAATTTTTTTTAAAATAAAAAAGTCTATAGACAGTAATTCTGATGCAGAAAAATTACTAGAAGGTCCAGTTTGTATTTCGGGGATAAGGTCTAAATATTAATAATAATGATCAAAAATTTCTTTAAGAATAAAAGCTTATTAATAACAGGCGGCACCGGTTCTTTTGGCAAAGCTTTTGTTAATTTTTTATTATCTAAAAAAATTCCCTTCAAAAAAATAATTGTTTTTAGTAGAGATGAGTTGAAGCAGCATGAAATGAGTATGAATTTTTCTGAAAAAAAATTTGCCAATATTAGATATTTTTTGGGCGACGTTAGGGATAAAGATAGGCTAAACTCAGCATTTGAAGATGTTGATATTATTGTTCACGCTGCCGCTCTAAAACAAGTGCCTGCTGCAGAGTATAATCCTATAGAATTTATAAAGACAAATATAATTGGAGCTCAAAATATTATTGAATGTTCATTAAAAATGGGTGTTCAGAATGTCGTTGCTTTATCCACAGATAAGGCTTCATCACCTATTAACCTTTATGGGGCTACCAAGTTATGTTCCGATAAATTATTTATTAACTCTAATAATATTAAAGGAAAAAAAAATATTAAATTTAGTGTGGTACGTTACGGTAACGTAATGGGAAGCAGAGGTTCTGTATTGCATAATTTTATAAATCAAAAAAAAACCGGCCAAATGTTATTAATGGATGAAAAAATGACAAGGTTCAATATTCTATTAGATGATGCCATTGAAATGGTAAATTGGGTGTTAGCCAATTCAATTGGTGGAGAAATATTTGTTCCCAAAATACCATCTTTTTACGTGAAAGATCTTGCAAAAGCAGTTTGCGATAAATGTAAAATTAAAATTATCGGCAAAAGGCCAGGTGAAAAATTGCATGAGGAAATGATTTCTATTTATGATAGCAAAAATACAGTTGATCTAGGTGAGTTTTATGCCATCCTGCCTGACTATTTGATTAAAGCTTACCAAAATAAAAATTGCAAATTAGTCAAAGAAGGTTTTTCTTATCGTTCAGATTCAAATAAAGATTTTCTTTCAATTTCAGAATTAAAAAAGATTATAAAAGAATTTATGTAAATTATTCTTTTTAATTAACAAGATATCACAAAACCCTCTTTACTAGAATTCTAATATGATAAAAAAATATAGTTTAGATCTTAAATTTAGAAATCAACACGGCAAAGGAGAAGCTCTTATCGCTGATAGAGGAAATCCACGAGTTATTGCGGATACAGCATTATTAGCAAAAATCTTAGATGAAAGGTTCTTCATAAATTCTTCAGTTATTTCTGACTATAAAATTAACTCGAAATCTCAAAAATTATATAATAAATTTGGTATTAAATCTTTTTTTTATATACATGATTTAGTAACTTTGCGTAAAAAAATATTTTTTTTAATTAAAGTTTTTTTTTATTTAATAAAAGTAGCTACTTTATTTTTTTTTAAAAAATTAAATTTTTATTCTTTTATTAATAATTTTAAATATTCTGGTATTAAAGTTGGTGATATAATTTATGATACTTATATTAGGTATAATAATAGATATATAAATCCGAGTTTTTTTAGTTATAATTTTATAAAAATATTTTTATCGACTTTGTATAAAATAGAAATAATATTTTTTATTCTAAAAAAAAAAAAAATTAAAATTATTATTGGATCATCCAAAGCCTATTATTCTGTAAGTAATTTGCTACTGAGATGTTCGATAGCTTTAAATATAAAAGCGATATTGATTAGTAGTCAGTTTATAAAATTTTTCAAAAAAAAAGAAGATAGTTTAAATTATATATGGAATACTAATTATAAAAAAATAAAAAATAGAAGTAAAATTTTAGTAAAAAAAAAGATTAATTTATTTTTTTACAAACGTTTTTTTAAAAATCAACAATCAGGAACATTTGTGCCATTCAAAACTTTAAAAAAATTATATTCCAATGATAATATTAAAGATTTCAATTTTATTTATAGTTTGTTTGGTATAGCAAATAAAAAACAAACTATATTCGTAAACTGTTTGGCATTACATTGTTTTTCTGACGCGCCTTGTTCAACTGGAAAATTTATTTTTCGAGATTATTATCAACAATTTATCCAGACTCTGGAGTTTCTTAAGAATAATAATGCAAAAAATTTTTATTGGTTGATAAAAATTCATCCTGATAGCGCTAATTATGATGAAATAGGGATTGTCGATAATATTTTAAAAAAATTTAATTTATCATTTATTAAGATTTGTCCAAAAAATATCAATAATGTCACGTTATTTAAAAATATTAATAATTTATATACTGGAAGATCGACTATTGGTTTAGAATACGCTTGTTTTGGCAAAAAACCTATAATTTGTGGCGAAGCATCTTATTCACAAAATAATATATCAATAAATGCTAAAAATCTAAATGAATATTTTAAACTTCTAATATCTAACAAAATAAATAATAAACTAACTAAAAAAGAAGTATTAAAAGCAAAGAGTATTTTATATTATCTTGAAAAATTTTCTAATTCTTCTATAGAAAAAAAGAGCTTATTACTTCCACATAGAGAAGAAAAAAATAATTTTCAACTTTTTTTAAAAAATATTTATTACAATATGAAATATTATAATTTAAAAGATTTACAATTAGACCCTTACTATATCGCACTAGAAAATAAAATTTTAAATAATTTGAAATTTTAGTTTTTTTAAAATAGATAATTTTATTTTATGTATGTTTTTATAAAATTTTTTACCCTTCTTTTAAAATGTTCTAATTTTAGTAATATTAAATACTTTTGTGTACGGCAATAAATTTTATTAATTTCTTTTTTAATATTTGCGCTAGTTGTAAAATCTCTTTTCACAATTATTTGATGAATCCAATTTTGTACCCATGACGACTTTGAAGAAATGACTCTCCAATTTTTATCATAAGGATAGTCAATCAATCTTATTGGGTATCCTACGCTATCTTTTACATATCTATTAATATTAAAAAAATAACCGTCATTAGAAATATGTCTATGAATTAATTTGAAATAATAATCTATTATTTCTTTATTCATTTCCATCATCGATCTTGTATTGATGATTAAGTCAAATTTTATTTTTGGATCGATATTAGTCCAGGGATTTAATATTATTATATCATATTTTTTTATATGCTCATATTTAAGGTATTCATTATCAATTATTTGGTTAGATAATAAAAATTTTAATTTAGGAAAATTTTTTTTTAAGTAGTAAGAAGAAAGAAGGTTAGCTTCTGGAAGGTCCATAATTATATATTTACATTTTATATTTCTAATTATTTTTTCTGCAAGCCCACCAAAGCCAGCTCCTATTTCTAGTGTATTACGTATTTTGTATTTGCTAGATATATTTTTTTCTATTTCATAAAGCCATTTAACAAAAAATAATTGCGCTCCATCAATATTTAATTTTTTATATTTTATTGTTTTTTTTTTATTTCCAATATTTTTTTTGTTAATATTCTTAAAAAAAAATTCATCGCCGACATCATCTATAATTTTTTTTAATAGATACCGTTGAAAATCAATAGTATAATTATCATCTAATCCTTCTGATAGTTTATTATTCCTAAAATTTTTTAGTTTAGAATAAAAAAAAAGATTTTTTCTATTATTGTATTTTTCCCAGTGTTTGCTTTTATGAAGATAATCATATTTTTTTAATGACATTCTAAAAGTCTTAATAAGGTTCATATATTCATTTAATAAAATTTAATAATAATCTATAGTAATAAAGTTTTTAATATCATAAATTTTTTAATTATTGCAACTAATGTCTATATATCTTTTATTAAAAAAAAATTTTTTTAAAAAAATTTTATTTTGTTTTTTTATTTTAATTTTTTGTGCTGTTCTAGAATTTTTGAGTTTTGCTTCATTCTTTCCAGCATTAATATTATTGTTCAAAAAAGATTCGTTAAGTGAATTTAATCTTTTTAATTCTATTTTCATTTATTTAAATTATTCTAATTATTATGAATTTTTAATTTTTTGTTTAATTTTTTTATCTTTTATTTTTTTTATAAAAAATATTTTTTTAGGTTTTTCATATTGGTTTAATATAAGATTATCTTCAGATATACAGATATATTTATCAAATATTTTATTAAATAATTATTTAAATAAGTCTTATATTTTTTTTACAAATAATAATTCTTCAAAAATTATTAGAGATGTGATTTCTGAAATTAGTGTATTTACCAGATCCTATCTTCTGTCAGCATTAAATTTAATTTTAGAACTACTTATCCTAATCGTTGTGTTGTCGATACTTTTTATTGTTAATCCTAAGATTACAACTTTAGTGATAACATATTTTATCTTTGTGAGCGTATTGCTGTACTTGATATTTAAGAGTTATATAAAAAAATGGGGGAATGAAAGAATACTTTCAGATAGATTAAGGCTGCAATTTCTACAAGAAGGAATTGGAGGAATTAAAGAAGTAAAAATTTTTAGTTTAGAAAAATTTATTGTTAAAAAATTTTCACATTATAATAAAATATCAATAAATACTTTGGCAAACTCTGGTTACATAACTCAAGTGCCTAGACTTGTTTTTGAATTTTTATTGATAGTGTCTTTATTAATCATATTTGTAATAAATTTTTATTTGAATAAATCTTTTGAAGAGACACTCTATATAATTAGCGTATTGACAGTTGCTTCATTAAGGATTTTTCCAGGTATTAATAAAATTTTTATTTGTATTAATATGATAAATTATAGTAGGCCGACTGTTAAGTTAATAAAAAACGAATTTTCAAAACTTGAAAATATAAATAAAAATTTAGATAGTGATCTTCTTAATTTTAGTTTTAATAAAAATACAAAAATTAAATTTCAAAATGTACATTTTAATTACAATCAATCTCAAAAAGAAAATATAAGTAACATTAACTTAATCATAAATCATGGTTCTGTTATAGCTTTTATTGGAAAAACAGGATCTGGCAAAACTACTATTCTAAATTTATTAACAGGACTGTTAGAACCTGCTAGTGGAGAAATTACAATTGATGACGTAAATATTTCAAAAAATTTATATCATTGGAGAAAACTAATATCGTATGTTCCTCAATTCCCATTTTTTACTGATGATACAATATTAAGAAATATAGCAATTGGAGTTGATGAAAATGATATAGATTATGCTAAAATTAGGAATATTTTAGAATTAACAGATTTAAAGGATTTCATAAATCAATTGCCAAAAGGGCTAATGACCCCTGTAGGAGAAAGTGCAGTAAAAATTTCAGGCGGGCAAAAGCAAAGAATAGCAATATGTAGAGCTTTATACCGTGATCCTAAAATATTAGTTTTAGATGAAGCGACTAGCGCATTAGACTCTTTGACAGAAAGAAGAGTATTAAAAAATTTAATGAGTTTAAAAAATGACAAAACAATAATAATTGTGTCTCATAAAATTCAAGATGCAGATTTTGATTCAATTTATGAAATAAATAAAGGAAATATTTTAAAAAATAAGTAATTTAGCATTATGATTATTGGTTTAATACCTTCCAGAATTGGTTCTTCACGTCTTTATCAAAAGGCTCTTTTAGAGATTGATAATTTGCCCCTTGTGATTCATACAATGAAAAGAGCGCAACTATCCAAGAAGATAAATAGGGTTATAGTTTGTACTGATAGTGTTAAAATTTATAATTTAGTTAAGAGGCATGGAGGAGATGTAATTATGACAAGTAAGTCTCATAAGAACGGCACAGAAAGAATCGCTGAAGTAGCTAAAAGATTTAAAAATATAAGATTAGTAGTCGATATACAAGGAGATGAACCGATAATTGATCCAAAAAATATTGATGATATTATTAATTTTCATTTAAAAAATAAAAAATTTGATATTGTTATCCCAAGTGCAAAATTTATAAATAATGTTGAAAGTAAAAATATAGTTAAAATTGTTTCTTTTAATAATAAGATTTTATATTTAAGCAGATCTCTAATACCACATCCATTTAAAGAAAAGCCAAAATTTTATCAAAAACATTTATCCATTATTTCTTTTAAACCAGAAGCATTAAATAATTATTCAAAATTAAAAGAAACTTATTTAGAAAAAATAGAAAATATAGAGCTTCTCAGAGCCCTTGAAAATAATTTTAAATTGGGAACTTTTTTGATCAAAAGTAAAAGTTTTTCAGTTGATATTAGAGATGATTATTTAAAGGCCGTTCATTTCATGAAAAAAGATAAGATTAGAAAAAGATATTAGTGAAAAAAAAACATATTATTTTTGATCTTGATGGAGTTCTTTTTGATACAAAAAGAAATATGAAACAGTCTTGGTTATTTGTTAAGCATAAGTATAACTTAAAAGTATCATTTTCGGAATATTTTAAAAATATAGGTAGACCTTTTATAGAAATATTAAAAATAATAAATATTAAAAATAATTTAAAAAAAATAGAAAAAGATTTTTTTTCTTATTCGAAGGTAAATTTACAAAAAGTTAAAATGTATAATAATGTAATATCAACTTTAAAAAAATTAAGAGATAAAAATATTAAAATGAGCATTGTTACTTCAAAAAAATTTTCCAATGCAAAAAATTTGTTGCGAAAAACAAATATTTTTTTTAGCTCCATTAATTGTCCTTCAAATTTCATACCTGGAAAACCTAATCCCTTTCTAATTAATAGAGCTATTAGAATTTCTAAAATATCTAAAAAATTCTCATGTTATGTTGGAGATATGGATGTAGACTTTATTGCAGCAAAAAATGCTAAGATTCATTATATTCATGCAGCTTACGGATATGGTAAAAAAAAAAAATATAAATTTGTAATAAAAAATTTTAAAGATTTGTTAAAATTTGTATGAGAGAAAATATTCTAGTTTTAGGATCCAAACCAAAATTACATATTTATAATGTTAAATATAGTCATATATATTCATCAAATGGCAGTGCAGAAGTAGCTTCATATTATCAAAAAAAATTTTTCAATCTGCCCCATACCTGTATAACCTCTGGAAGAAATTTAAGAAAATTAATTGATATAAGATCTAGAATAACAAAAGCTAAGCCAAATAATTTAATCATAAGAAACTCTGAAAAAAAAACTGATTATGGAGTTTATTTTAAAGATAATAATATAAAAATAACAAGATTAACAAATTTTCAACAAATCAAGGTTCAGTCCCTTTTTTTAAAAAAATCCTATATAGATATTATTTTTGCTGAAATTTTTTTTAATAATAAAATATTTAGAAATTTTTTTAATTTTATAAAATCAACATTTATAGATAGATCTATAGTTGGCTTTTCTACCGGTATGTTTTCTTGTATATATGCTTTAAAAAATCATCCTAAAGCTAATGTTATCTTATCAGGGATAAGTTTTGTTGGTGGTGGTCATTTTTACAATAGTGGATCTATGTCTTTTCGTAGAGGAATGATAGATAAATATCTTTTTGCAAATATCATTAATAAATATAAATCGAGAATTTTTACCAATGATTATGATCTTCATAAAATTTCGGGAATTACATATTTAAAGGAAAAAAATTCTATTTATTATGAAAATAAAAGCTCTTGAATTCTTAGGACTCCCTGGATCAGGAAAAACTCTTTTGTATAATGCTTTAATTAAAAAATTAAGATATCAAAATATACCCCTTACAACTTATAAAGAAGCTTTTTTTCGAGATTTATACAACAGACAAAAAGGAATAAAAAAAATTTTATTCTATTTATATTTATTGTATGAAAAAAATTATCAATTTAAATCTAATTACTTATTTTTATCACAATATAGATTAATATTATCAACTATAGAAAAAAAAAAGAAACTAAGCTCTGACGTAAGACTAATAAATAATATTTATTCAAACTATATTAATAGTAGCGATTATTCTTTAGAGCGAAGAAAAAGAATGAAAATAAGTTTTTTAATAGATCTAATCGGATCCACAAAAAAAAAAATACCTTTTTTTCAAGACGAGGGGTTTCTACAAAAAGTATCTCTTAACTATTTAAATATTAATGAAAAAATATTTAAGTCTAAATTAAATTTGTATCTAAAACTAATTAGTTTGCCGAGTCATGTTATTTATGTAAAAACTCCCTATAAAATTTGCTTTGAAAGGGCTGATTCAAGGCATTATGGTTTTGTTTATTCTTATAAAAATAATGTTCGTTATTTAAAATCAAAAAAAAGTTTTGAAGATAAAATTATAAGTTTCTTAAGAAAAAAAAGAGTCAAAATTATAGTAGTCAGAGGAAAAAATAATCTTGAATATAACGTTAACTATATTTTAAAAAAGTTATTTAGATGAAAATATTACATGTTAATTTTTCAGATTCAGTTGGGGGTGCTGCAGTAGCGGTTAGTAGAATTCATTCTAGTTTGCTAAAGTTAAATGTACAATCCTCTTTGCTCGTTAAAGAAAAACTTACTTCTGGTAAGAATATTATTGGACCTAAAAAAAGCTTAGATATAATATTTTCCCAAATAAAAAAAATTATTTTTAGAAAGATAAATTTATTTTATAAAACAAATAATTTATCTACTCATTCTTTGTCTATATTTCCTACAAATTTTCATAAAATAATTAATAATATTGATGCAGACATAGTTCACTTACATTGGGTTAATAACGAAATGATTTCTATTAAAGAGATTTCTAAGATAAAAAAACCAATTGTTTGGACTTTTCATGATATGTGGCCCTTTTGTGGAGCAGAACATTATTCATATAACAAAAGATATATAAAAGGTTATCAGGCATTTAACAGACCTATATTTGAAAAAGGTTGTGACATAAATAGATGGATATGGTCAAAAAAAAAAAAATATTGGAATTTTAAATTTCATATTGTTTGTCCTAGTAAATGGATGTTTAATGCTGCAAAAAAGAGCGATTTATTTAAAAACCAGGAAATACACTTAATTCCACATCCTTTAAGCTCAAGAATTTGGAGACCAATTAATAAAAATCAAGCGAAAAAAATAATTGGCATTAATAAAGATAAAATAACACTTTTATATTCATCAACCGTATATGGAAATGATACTAGAAAAGGTTCTGATATTATAAATAAAATATTTTCAACAGGATCTTTTGATAAAAATAAATTTCAGTTTATAATTTTAGGCTCAATAACTAATCTAGAAAAAATTATAGAAAAATTTAATTGTAAAATATTCAAACCCTCTTTTAATGATTATCTTTCATTAAGATTATTGTATTCTGCCTCAGACTTGTTATTATCACCTAGTAGACTGGAAGCTTTTGGCCAAGTCATAATAGAAGCTGGGGCCTGCGGAACTCCAGCAGTTGCTTTTGACAATACGGGTTCACTAGATTTAATTAAACATAAAAAAACAGGGTATTTAGCAAAATATAATAGTATTAATGATTTTGAAAAAGGAATAAGGTTTTGTTTATCTACTTTTAAAAGAAGCAAAAGAATGGGTGGAGCCTCTAAAGTTTTTGTTAATAATGAATTTTCAGAAAAAAAAATTTCTAAAATGTATCTAAATATATATAATGAAATATTAAAAAAATAATCTTATTTATAGTCTAGATATTTTTTCTTTTAAAATGAAAAAAATTAAAAAAATTTATTTTTATTTTTTTTATAAATTAAAAAAATTTGTAAGATTAATATTTAATATTGATCAAATAATTGTATTGGATACTTTAAAAATAATTTTACCACCAGATCATAATTTAAGTTTGTATAATAATTTATACCCAGAATATGACAAATTCCTTTGCAAAGTAGTCGTAAATTTACCTCAAAATTCAAGCGTGTTAGATATAGGTGCAAATGTGGGTGATACTGTAGGTAGATTAATTCAATCAAATAATAAATTAAATTATTATTGTATAGAAGCAGATAATTTTTTTTTTGATTACCTAAATTTGAATGTAAAAAATTTTAAAAAAATTGTTTCTTGTAAAATAACTTCAATAAAATTATTAGTCGGATTAGATTTACAAGGAGAACTAATTGGAAATAATGGAACAAAATCTTTATTAGAAAGTAAAAATAATAGTAATATCAAGATTATTAAATCTAAAAAACTCGATCAGATAATTATAGAATATAATATAAAAAATATTTCATTAATTAAATGTGATACTGATGGGTATGATTATAACATTATATTTTCAGGTATTAGCTATATAAAAAAAAATACACCCGATATATTTTTTGAGTATCATTATTTAAATAAAAGTACACAAGCTAGTTATATAGAAGTAATTAATATACTTTTTGAAATTGGCTATAAAAAATGGACTGTAATAAGTAATTATGGAGAAGTACTTTTTAACAGAATAAATAAAGAAGATTTAATAAATCTAATTAATTCAGATCAAAAATTATTTGATATTTATTGCTCTGTTGATCTAAATAAATTAATAAAACTATAAAGTTTTACTTCTCGATTTTTAAATTTAATTTTGAAATTTTATAATAATTTAATGATATTATATATTCTTATAATTAAGAATGTTCTTTTCTATGTAACTCTTAATAAATTTTTATAAAGTTTTAAATATTTAATATTTTAAATGTAAATCTGATCGAGAAACCTACAGTTACAAAATGTTGAGTTTAGTGAAAACATTTTTTATTCTTATTAGATTATTTAATTAATAATCTAGAATCTTTATCAATATAATGAAGCCAAATATTGTCATTTTTAAAGTATTCATCTACTGCTTTTCTACTGCCCTCCCAGCTTCCATAATCATCAATAATTAAAATACCTCCTTTAACAAGTCTGGGATATAAAATTTCAAGCTCTATTTTAGTACTACTATAAAAGTCAGTATCAAGTCTTAAAAGAGAAATTTTATCTGGCAGATTATTTACGTTTAACAATGTTTCTTCTACAGGTCCTTTTACGAATTTAATATTTTCAAAAGTTTTAAATTCTTTTGATAAATTACTTTTAACCTGTTCTATTGTTGCAAAACACCAAATATTATTTCCTTTATATTTATTCTTTTGAGTTTTATTCATAATTTTATTAGCACTTATATTAGTTTCTATTTCTACGTCTTCATCTGTGGGAGTAGTCATTCCTGAAAATGTATCATAAGCATAAATATCTTTTTTTAAATTCAATTTGTTGCAAATATGATTCATTAAAATTAAATTTCCACCTCTAAATACTCCGCATTCAACTAAATTACCCTCAATTTTATTATTATTTATATACTCTAAACTTTGAATTAATGACCATTGTCTTTCAGTTGAGGTGACAGATATTTTTATAACCTTATTCATTAGCGACAGATAAAAATCATTAGCCTCTATTATTTTTATAGATTTTTTTTTTTTTACAATTTGATAATTAAATTTTTTTAAAAGTGTATTTATTAAATTTTTTATGAAAACAATCATAAGATCTTAATTATATTCAATTAATATATTTTATATATTTACCTTTTTATACTAAAAAGTTTATGTTATTTAAATTTAATGCAAAGTAATGCTGCTATATATTTACTATCTTCTAGAAAAAAATTATTAAAAAAATGTCTATTTAACTTATATAAAAATTGGAACGAAAAATACGATTACCCAGTACATGTTCATTTTTTTAAGGAAACTTATTCTAATGATTTCATAAAAGATATTCAAAATTCAATTAGTAAAAATATTTCATTTCACAAAATTAATTATCAATTACCTAAAAAGTTATTAGAAAAAGATTTATATTACAACAAAACAGAACTGAGATATGTTCGTGAGTCATTTTCAAAAGATAGAGTTGGTTATCTACATATGTGTCGTTTTGCAACTAACATAACATCGTACGGAAAGATTGGTTGTTTAAATAAATCTTTAAAGAATTATGAGATGTTAATGAAAATTGATGATGATTCTGGTTTTATTTCAAAAATAAATTTTGACTTATTTGATAAATTAAAAAATTATCCTTATGTCACTGGATACACTTGGAATACGTTTAATTATACTCATAGAGAAACGCGAATTGGGTTATGGGATTTTTATAAATATTATTTGAGAAAATATAAATATACACCTAAATCTATTGATTTACGTAATGCTTTGAAATTCGACGACGAGAGAATCATGCATAGAATTAAATGGTCTTGTGGGAATTTAAATTTGTTCAATATAAATAAATTTATTAAAAGTCCATGGTATGAATATTTAAATGAACTAAACAATTTTTCTGGTGATTACAAATATAGGTGGGGAGATATTGAGACTATAACTTTATTTGCTTATACTCATTTCGATATACCTATTTACGATTTAAATTTAAGAGAAAAAAAATTATACATTAATAAAATTGAGTCACCTTATTCTATAATGGCACCATCTCCAGGGCATACCAATAATTTACATAATAATATTTTAAAGGATTATTATCATAATATTAAATTTTTATTGAAAAAGATTTCAATATTTTTGATTAAAAATATTAAAGGAAAAAATTTTAAGAACTATAGAGATTAGTTTAATCTAACTATTGTGTCTTGATTTAAGATAAATTTTTTTTTTTAATATATTATTTATCCTAAAAAAAGAAAGATAACTACCTAATGCGTATGAAATGTTTGCAAGATTGATCAGTATTAATGTCAAAATTATAATTTTATATTTTTTAACGTAATTTTTTATATTCAAAATTATAATAATTTGAATAAATAAAAACAAAAATAATAATTGGTAAAGCTTAAACTGATTATTGATTATTAAAAAAAATAAATAAATAAAAGTTGTTAATATTAACATCGGTAATAATGGCTGGAAACTAGTAAAATTATTTCCAAATTTAACAATGTTAAATAAATCTGTACCAAATACAAATCTCTGAATTAAAAATTTTTTAATACTCCTTTCTTTATGATAAATAAACAGTTTTTTACAATAAAAAGTTTTGAAGTTTGGATTTAATTTATTTGCTTTGGCAAAAAAATCTTTATCCTCGCCTAAAAGTTTCTTTTCATTCATTCCATTATATTTTAAAAAAGTTTTTCTTTTAATAAAAAAATTACATGCTTCAAGCCACTCACATAATCTATCTTTTGCAAGATATTTTCTAAAATTTAAGTAACCAGTTACAAAATAAGAACGCTTAGCATAATGTGTGATTATTTGATGATTTTTTTTTTTGGGAAAAGGAATATTTGGCCCACCAACAACATCATATTTTTTTTGTTTTAAAAGATACAAAGCGTTTGATAGCCATTTTTCTGGTGGATAGGTATCACTGTCTAAAAAGGCGATATATTCCGATTTAACTATTTTTGATGCAAAATTTCTTTTATAAGACATGGTTTTATTTCCAACAAAAAATTTATTTACTTTTAAATTTAACTTTGGAAGCTTAATTTTATTATCAAAATCTAGTACGATTGTTATGCAAAAATTTTTATATTTTTGTTTTTTTAATTTTTTAAGACAAAATATCAGCTCTTCGTTTTGTTGAACTGCAGGAATTATAATATTAAATTTATACAATTTAAGTTTTAATCTAAATTTAAAGCTGATTTTAAAAGACTAAAATGGTATCTATAATTTCCCAAAATATTGTAAGTTAAAGCACACTCATATGTGCAATTGCAATTTGTTTTTTTGATAAAACTTTTAGTCTCAATATTTTTCTTAGAACTCCATAATTTTAAAAAATTAAAATCATAATCTTTCAAGTTACCAATTTTTTTATCCTCTAAAATCTCACATGGAAATACATCTCCATTTGCTTTAATAATGCCGAACAAAGAACTTGCGTGACATTGTGATATATATTTTGGTTTTAAATAGGTTTCTTTTATAATTTTCCACGAGATAAAATCTTTTTTTCTATGTAACCTTCCTTGAAGTGAAGAGTTATCATAATTAGATAACTCTTCATTTTTTGACATGTTTTCAATTTTTGATGTTAGCCAATCGTAGGCTTCTAAAATTTTTTTTTTCTTGTCAATAGGAGTAATAAATACTCCTTCATCTCTAACAAGTGTACATTTTATTGATTTAATTTTAAGGTCACTTTGAAGATAATTAAATATATTTTTAATATTATCACAATTTTCATGAGTCACAGTTATGCTTATAATAGGTGAAATATTTTTTAAATTTTTAAGTCTATTGTAAGTATCAATGCATTTTTCAAATAATCCATCAATTTTTCTAATTTTATCATGACTATTTGGAAAATCATCAATTGATATTTGAAAAGTTAATTCAATATCATTTCTGTATGCAGTAATTTCCTTTGCAAATTTCTCTATTCTATCTGGTAGACTGCCATTTGTAGTGACATACATTGATTGTATTGTTGTATTATCAAGATAAATTTTTGCTATTTGAGTTATATCTTTTCTCGCAAAAGGTTCACCACCAGTTAAATTAACATTTAATAACGATTTCCCAAAAGTTTTTGTAAGTTTTTCAATTTCTAATAAATTTAATTCGTTCTTAAATATTTCTTTATCTTTGAAATCAATAAAACAAAATGAACATCTTGCATTACATCTGTTTGTTAAAAAATGTACTAAACTAATTGGTTCATTTTTTTTAAATAAAATGTTAGAAATTACATGTCTTAAGGATGTTTTTTTTGTAATCATCTACAATATTAACGTTATAATGTTTAAATAAATAAGCAATCTACTTTATACTCTATTTTGAATAATTTATTCTAAATAAATACTTCTTATTAATCCTCTAAATAAGTTTATTTTAAATTATAAAATTACTGTTAAGTTTGTAAAATATCAAAAAAAAACAAAATTAAAAAATATACTATTTGATTATAATTTTTATTGCGATTTTAAGATAATTAATTATGAAATGAATGTTAAATTTAGAGAAAAAAATTTTTAATGAATATTTTAAAAAAAAAATTATTTATTAAATTTGTATAAAAAATTTATAGTAACAAAAATTAAAGATAACATTAGTGACATATAAATGAAATCAATATAGGCTTTTGATGCAACTAAAATTTTTGCAATTATATTTGATTTGATGTCTAAATTAATATAATATGGCAGGAATATTATTAAATAAAGTTGTTTTACATAATATAGTGTATAAATAATTTTTGATAAAATTAATTTTTTTTTATTTAGTAATATCAAAAAAGGTAAAGTTCCAATTAAATAAACTTCTCTGTAATAGTTATTGCTAAATAGTATATATAAAAAATAAGCCAATGTTGCTGAGATCAAAAAAAGTTGTAAATCTTTAGTTAATAATAATTTATTAGAATTTTTAAGAAATGTATCTTTAAAAAAAGTATATATGATGAAACTACTAAAAATATTTACTAATATTAACATTAATTTGGTTATTATCACATTTTCAAATTTTAAAAAATAAAATAAAATATTCTGTAATGTATTTAAAGAAAAAGAAAATTTAAAACTTCTTGCAACATTATCCAAAATTAAAATAATACTTAATATCTTTTCATAAATTATAAAAAAAAAAATTAATATTATTAAAAAACAAAAAAGAAAATTTAAAATTTCTGCAATTCTTATCTTTTGTTTAATCAAAAAACTAATTAAAAAAACTATTGGATAAAACTTTATAAAAGTACTTAATATTATAATAATGTAGTCAAATAAAATATTTTTTTTTTTTATAAACTAAAATTAATAGGAGTATAAAAATAATTATATCTATATTCATTCTCTCAATTAAAAGAATTGAAGATGGACTAAAAATTAAAATTATAAATAGAAAATAATCTAAGATATTTCGAGGTTTTAATATTTTAAAAATTAAAAAAATATAAAATAATAAAAATATATATGATGCAATTAAGACTATTTGATTTGTTATATAAGATGAAAATATTGGGAGATAAAGCAAAATTGGTCCATATAAAAAAGATCCGTACTGTATACCTTTATCTAAAGCACAATAATTGTTTGTATAAACATTAAATCCTTGTTTATAACAGTCAATTATTTCAACTATATATACTAAATCACCAAATTTTTTTAAACCACCTCCTAAAAAAAGATTATGACTTTCTAAATAAACAGGCGATACATAAATATTGTAAAATAATTCATATTGTATAAGTGAAAAGATAAATACTGATAAAAAAAAACATATAAAAATTTCTTTTTTATTCATATAAAAATCTAATCTAAATTTGAATGATTTTTTTGCAGGTTACATTTTGTTTTTTTATAATCAGAATATATCTTTTATAAAGTCTAATAACAGCAAATTTTATTAAGTGAAAAAAATATTATATGATTTCATTATTACTGTTATTCTAAATAAAAATAATATGTTAAATTTAATATGACTGCTCAAAAAAGGATGTATAAATTTTTTTTTATCATGAAGTTAACATTTTTAAAAAAAAGTATTTGCAGAATATTACAAATTTTGGAGTTACAAAGATATTCTACTAAAGGAAAAACAGTTTTAGAGATTGGCGGTTCTCCATCTAATAAAAATAATTTTTACATGTTCCTAAAAAAAAATATTTATATTAAAATTTTTTATGCTGATAAGTATGAAAAAAATACTATTAAAATTGATCTTGAAAAAAAAAATAATTTAACAAAAAAATTTGATAATATTTTAGTTTTTAATGTAATTGAGCATATTTTTAATACAGAAAACTCTTTTAAAGAAATTGATACTTTTTTAAATAAAAATGGGCAACTGATAGGATCAACCCCATTCATATATCGAATTCATTACGCTCCTAATGATTTTTTAAGATTTACCCATCAATATTTAGAAAAAATTTTAATGAAGAGATTTAAATATGTAACGGTAAAGTCACTTGGTTTCGGTCCGTTTGTCGCTTGTTACTCATTGTTATTTGATTTTATTAAAATAATTCCCTTTCTTGCTAACATATTTTTAGCAATTTCAATTTTTTTAGATTTTATTTTAAGTTTTTTTTTTAAAAAAAATAAATTAAAAACGCTTTATCCTGTTGCTTTATTTTTTTATTGTAAAAAAAAATAAAATTTACTTAATTGATAAATAATTTAATTTAAAAAAATCAACTAAATTTTTATTTTTTAATGTTTTTATTCTTTTCCAATTAAAAATAAACATTGTTATTATTAAGATTAGCACCAAATATTTATTTTGTTTATTATCAATTCTGATTTGATTTTTTTCAAAAAAAAGATTCCAAAAATCTATATGACTTGATATTCCTCCGGCTCTAAAAATTCCAAATAATTCGTCTTTATTTGAGGACACCCCTTTCATTTTATGCTTTACTATCATTCTATAAAAATAATCTAAGTCTGAACAATATTTGTATTTTAAGGAATATTTTCCTAATTTTGATACAGCTGTTTTTTTTATATAAAAACCAGTTGAATGACTGCTATAAAAATTCCAAGCATAGCTGATTTTCCAAGGCTTAAAACCATGAAGAATACCCCAATGTTTTTTCACACTACCAAAAAAAAAATCTATAGTAGGGTATTTTTTTAAATATTTACTAAGATATAAAAGTGCATCAGGCATTAATATATCATCTGAGTTAACCATACCTATAATATCACCAGTACATAATTGCATGCCTTTATTCATAGCATCGTATAAACCATTGTCCTCTTCACTGACGATATAATCTACTTGAGTTTCATATTTTTTTAAAATCTCAAGAGTTCCATCATTAGAATGACCATCAATAATTATATATTCAAAATTTTTATATTTTTGTCTAAGAATACTATTTATTGTTTCTTCAACATATATTTTACGATTTTTAACAACAGTGATTATACTGATTAAAGGTGTTTCTTGAGTATTTGTTTTAAATACATTTTTAAATCGCAATCCATTCTCATATACTCTATTAGAGTTTTGTGGTAAAAATTTATTAAAGTATATTGTCATTGATATAATTCTTTATTATAAAATTAATATTTTTTTATAAGTTCTTTAACAAAAATTTATATATTAAAATTAATAATTATTATTTAAAAAAATAATGAAAATTCTTATAACTGGAGCCGCTGGTTTTATTGGATATTCTTTATCACATCTTATCTCAAATAAACAAAAAAAAAGTAAAATTTTAGGAATTGATAATATAGACAATTATTATTCAACAAAATTAAAAAGAAATAGAATTAAAAATATTAGAGATAAAAACTTCTATTTTTCTAAAATTGATATTTGTAATTTAAATAAATTAGAAAAGATTTTTAAAAGATTTAATCCAGATGTTGTAATTCACTTAGCAGCACAGGCTGGAGTTAGATATTCAATAGATAAACCAAGAAAATATATTAATTCTAATATTTTAGGTTACTTTAATATTTTAGAAATGTGCAGAAATTTTAAAGTAAAAAAAATTATTTATGCTTCTTCAAGTTCAGTATATGGAGACTCAAAAAATTTCCCTTTAGAAGAAAACGATAAAATTAACCCAAAAAATGTTTACGCATTAAGTAAAAAATTTGATGAAGAATTATCAAGTGTTTATTCGAATCTATATAATTTGAAAATTGTAGGATTAAGATTGTTTACTGTTTATGGAGAATGGGGGAGACCAGATATGTTTATTTTTAAATACCTAAGATCTGCATTATTAAAAAAAGTTTTTTATTTAAATAATTATGGAAATCACAGCAGAGATTTTACTTATATTGGTGATGTTGTGAAGATTATTTCTAAGTTAATAAGTATTAAGCAGAAGAAGAGGCATGAAATTTTTAACGTGTGTTCTGGGAAATCTATAAAGTTAATGAATATAATTAAAATTATTAATAAATATGTTTCAGTTCCTTTAATTATTAAAAAACCTTTTCAGAAAGCAGATGTTATTAAAACACATGGAAATAATAAAAAAATCTTATCTCATGTACATTTTAAAAAATTTACTAATATACATATAGGTTTAGAAAAAACTATTAATTGGTATTTATGTAATATTAATAATTTTAAATAAGATATTAATTGAATACAAAAAAAATTTACTACTGGTCACCATTCGTTGACAGGGTTGCTACTGTTAGATCTGTAATTAATTCAGTCTATAGTTTAAATAAATTTTCAAAAGGAAATTATGAAGGTGTTATTTTAAATGCATCTGGAGAATGGTCCAATTTAAATTCGGAATTAAATGAAAAAAAGATAAAAGTTATTTCTTTTAGTAAAAATTTTTTTATATTAAAAAATTCTAAGATTGGATTAGTAAAAAGCCGCTTTTCATATATGTGGATATTTATCACATGTTTTATACCATTATTAAGATTATTAAAAAAACAAAAGCCGGATTTTTTAATAATTCATTTAATAACAATTCTACCAATACTTTTGTTTCTTTTATTTAATTTTCAAACTAAGTTAATATTAAGAATATCTGGTTATCCAAAGTTAAATTTTTTTCGAAGGATCATTTGGAAAATGCTTTCAAAAAAAATTCATATAGTAACTGTTCCAACAGAGTTAACCAAAAAAATTTTAATTGACGAAAATATTTTTAATCCAGATAAAATTGTATTGTTAAAAGATCCAGTTATTTCTTGCAAAGATTTTTTACTAAAAAAAAAAATGCCAATAAATCTATACCCTGGAATTTATAAAGATAAATATATTTTGTCCGTAGGTAGATTAACAAAGCAAAAAAATTTTATATTTTTAATTAACGCTTTTTCTGAATTAAAAAAAAAAATTCCTGATTTAAAATTGGTTATAATTGGAGAGGGTGAAGAAAAAGATATTTTAAGTTTACTGATAAAAAAAAAAAATTTAACTAATAAAATTTTTTTAATTGGGTATACTGATAATCTTTATCATTATTATAAAAATTCGCTTTGTTTTGTTTTGACCTCATTGTGGGAGGATCCAGGTTTTGTTTTAATTGAGTCCGGTTATTATAACAAAATTGTCATATCAAGTGACTGTCCAAGCGGGCCTAAAGAATTAATAGCAAAAGACGGTGGTTTTTTATATAAAACGAATTTATTGCAAGATTTTATTAATGTGTTTTTTAATTTTATAAATAGTCCTGATGATGATATTTTTAAAAAAAAAACGATTTTAAAAAAGAGAGTAAAAAATTATTCGCTTTTTAGTCATTATAAAAACTTAATAAAAATTTTGTAATAAATTTTTTTTTCTTCTTGTTATATAAAAAGTTTTTAAGATATACTTGATGTCAATTTTTATGAAAGTACTCAAAAATATATTAATTTTATTTATATCATTTGTTTTAAGTTTAGAGTTTTTCTCATATTTATTTATTAAATTAAGATATATAGAAAGTAACTATCCATCATGGGTTACTTTGTATCCAAATAAAGATTTTGGATATTGGCATCCAAAAAACATTACCCTGAAAATTCATAGTCCCGGTTGTTAGGAGAGCAAAGTTTCCTATAATAAAATAGGGCTTAGAGGAAAGGACAATTTTAAAAAGCAGAGGCAAATAAATAAAATTAGAATTGGTTTGTTAGGAGATTCTATGATTGAAAATATAGAACTATCAGAAGGATATGACTTTGCTTCTAAACTAAGAAAAAAATTAGGCACTAAATATGAAGTTATAAACTTTTCTGTAAGAGGGACAGGATTGTTTGATCAAACCGAAATTTTAAAAAAAATAATAAAAGATTATAAAGTAGATATTATTTTATATTTTGTAACTGAAAACGATATGTATGATATAATGCCTTATGAAGGTAAGGGTCTAAAGGTTACATTTGATATTGAAAACGATAAAATAATATCTTACCCAAGATCATTTGATTTTTATAAATATGATAACAAAATAAAATTTATAAAAAAAATTTAGTATTTTTAAAAAAACTTCATTCTTATAATACTTATTTACATTTAAGAACAATTATTAAATCTAAGTCCACACCTAATTTGCAGAATGATAATAATCAAACAATTTATGAATATGATAGAGATTTTAATAAAAAAAAATTAATTTATAATTATTTAAAAGAAGAATTTATTAAAAATATTGATCCTCATACTAAATTATATGTAATACAAAATTTAAGACCATGGTTCTATGATCAAAATAATATAACTGAAAAAGATAAGTTTTATTTAAATCAAGTTATTCCATTTTTTTCAACTGTTTGGGCTGAAAAATATTATAATCCTGAAAAATATGCTAAGGAATACATGATAAATTTGGATCATTACAAATTTCCATACTTACATTGGGAATGTGATTATCATTATTCGCATTTAGGAGTAGATTTTATCAGTGAATATTTATTTAATTTAATTTCAGATAATAAATAAATTTAAGTTACTTTTATTTAATATTGTTAATTAACTTTTCCTCAAAGTAATGAATAATTTCTTTAGATCCGAATACAGAAAGATGCGTAGGGTCAGAATAAATAATGTTATTATTTACTATTCTTTTACACTTATCCTCATTACAAAAATATTTTATAGGATCGATAAAAACTACTTTATTTTTGTATTTTAAATTTTTAGATAAATTTTTATTTATTTCGTCATTTAATTTTTTTTTTCCTAAAAAAAACTTTTTATGCAAATTATCAATATCATTATTGAAGTATTTTTCACAATTTTTAAAATTTTTAATATAATCAGGCCGTTCTAAGCAGGACTTAACATCACCATAGGAAGTTTGTAATTCTGGAACCTGTCCGAATATAATAATCTTTTTTATATGATTTAATTTATTATTTAGAAATAATTCAAATATTTTATCAGAATATTGTTTTCCTATTTTATCTAATTCATCACTTTTAAATTGGTAATCATAAAATTTCGATCCTAAAATAATTGTGTCGCTAAACGGTATTTCTTCTGTGCAATCGACAATATTAGAATCCAGATATGGAAATCTGTTGCAATATTTGTTTAATGAAACAAAACTTAGATCATGTTTCTTTGAAAATTCATAAAGACCAGCAAAATATGCTTGTCCATGACTATCTCCTATTAATATAAAATCAAATTTATTTTTGTTTTTAGGATTGTAAATGCATTTTTCACCAATCATTATAATATTAATGTCATCTAGCTCGGCACAACTACCACCAGATATATTTTCTTTATTATTTATTATTGAATTGTATTTTTCACTATTTTTAATCTTCAAATTAAGACCATTTTCTTTGACTACATATAAGTTAATTATTAAAACAGTTATTAATAAATATAATATGTGAATTAATTTAATTTTAGATTTTCTAAAAGGCTCTTCGATAAACTTAAAACTTAAGTAGGATAAGATTGCAACTAGTATTATTATAATAATTTTATGATTTAAATTAATTAAATCAAAATAAATATACTTATAAAAAATAATTATAGGCCAATGATACAAATAAATTGAAAAGCTTGTTAAGCCGATTATTTTTATAGGCCGGTTGTTTAATAAGTAATCAGAATATTTGGTTTTTTTTGATATTATAATTAAACATGTTCCAATGCAGGGATACAAAGCATTTGTTCCCGGAAAGTATGTGAATTCGGTAAAAGTCACAGCAGAAAATAGTATTAAAGCCAAGCCATAAAAAAACATCAATTCTTTTAAAATATTATTTTTTAAGCTAAAATTTTTATTTACAATTATTGCGCCTAGCATAAACTCGTAAAGTCTAAATAAGGGAATATAAAAAGCAGTATCGCTTACTAATATTCCATAAAGTATTTTATTTTCAAAAACATCTCCTTTGTTTATTAAAAATATAGCCATAGATAGTGATAAACAAAAAATTATAATTATAAGATTTAATGGATGTTTATTTTTTTTTAAGGAATATTTTAATAATAAAGGCCAAGTTAGATAGAAAAAAAATTCTACACCTAAAGACCAGGTGTGTAATAATGGTTTAAAGTTTGATGAAATGTTAAAATAATTACTTTCTGTCCAAAAAAAAAGTTAGATAAAAAAAAAATTGATGAAATTGCTGAGATCGAAAATTTTTTTAAGTGTCCAGAAGAAAGAATTATTATAGCTAAAAAAGTTACAAAAGTTATTAGAATTATAGTGGCAGGTAATATTCTTTTTAGTCTTTTTATATAAAAAGACATGAGATTAAATTTATTAGAATTTAATTCTTTTTGAATAAGTTTTGTTATTAAGTAACCGCTTATAACAAAAAAGATATCAACACCTACAAAACCGCCAGAAAAAAGACTTATATTTAAGTGAAAAAATAAGACTAAAATAATTGCTATAGCTCTTAATCCATTAATTTCATTTTCATATAAAATTTTGGAGCTATGATATATTTTCATTATCTAAATTTTAATGATGATTAATTAAACATCAATTTACTGGTTTGGGCGAATAAATGTTTTTAAGAATATTTTTTAGAGAAAATTTTCTATCATATATTTTTTTTTCTAAATTTAATTTTTCTTTTTTTTTGTAATTATTGCAAGACCAGAACCTTCAAAAAGAAACTCTAATATAAAGTTTTGCCTATTATTATTATAAATTTCTAATATTTTTTGAAAAGTAAGCCTATTTATTCTCTCACTAAAGCTATTATCTCTCCAAGAATTCTTTACATAGGGCAACCAACTAATATCATCAATTACACAAATACCATTTTTTTTTAATTTTTTATAGTAATTATAAAATACTCTTTTTACATGGTTGGGTTCATGTAAGGAGTCAATAAAAATTAAATCCAATTTTTTTATATATTTATTTATTAAATTAAAATTATCATCACTAGAATTTATAAAAGTCCAGTTTCTATCATCGCTTAAATTTGAACAGTCAACAATATCAACTGATATAAGTTTTCCTTTATTTCTTTTACAAAGTTTTAAAAATAATTTAGTAGACTCGCCTCTTGCTACGCCAAGTTCTAAAATTTTAATATTTTTTATATTTTTGACCTTTTGAATGATGTAGCTTAATTTATTGGTTAGCATTTAATATAAAAACTAATTAAACTAATAACTTACTTTTGTGGAGCTTAGATTTATATCAAGGGTCCCAAGTAAGGTCATGAAAATAACAAGTTTATTGACTGTTTCACTGCATAATAATTTAATTAACTCTTAATAGTTTAAATGATTTAAAACAACATTTAAATATTTTTTTAAATTGTCGTTATAATTAAATCGGTATAAATTTTTATAAGCGTATTCTATTTTTTTTTTATATAAGCGTTTATTAAAATAATATTCCTCAATTTTTTTTGCCAGTTCTTCATAGTTTCCAACATCAAATAAAAAACCACCTTTGCCCCCATTAAGTATTTCTCTTGGACCTGTCGGACATTTACTGGAGATGATAAATTTTTTGAGACATATTGCTTCCAGCAAAACATTGGGCAGACCTTCAAAAGTTGAAGTTAAAATAAAGATATTACTTAATTTTATATATTTAAAGGGATTTTCTTGAAAAGGAAGAACCTTTACTTTTTTGCTAAGATTATTTTTTTTAATAAAATTTAAAATCTTAGTTTCATTTATACCTTTTCCAATAATTATCATTTTAAAATTAATTTTATTTTTAATTATATTTATGGCTTGTAAAAGAGTCATATGATCTTTTTGATCTACAAACCTGCCAATATTAATAATTTTTAGTTCTTTTTTACTATTAAAAAAAGAAAAATTAATTTTCTGTTTAGATAATTTTATTATTTGATGTGAATTTAAAGGATTGTAAATACATATAGAGTTAACATTAAATTTTTTTTTTAATTCTTTTTTAAAATCTAAACTGTTGACGATTACACAATCTATTAATTTAAATAAGTATTTAAAAATTATTTTTTTTAAAAAATTTTGAGACCAACCACTAGGGGAACTATTTGATCTTGTGATAAGCTTAACATTAAATAAAATTTTACAAATTATTACACAATAAAAATTAGCCTGAAAAGCAAAAACAGTGATTTTTTTATCTTTTTTTATTAATTTAATTAATTCATATAAACATAAAACATACTTGAATTTCCTTGATGAGCTTAGATTAACGTCAAGTGTTGGATAGATTATGTTTATATTTTTAAATTTTTTATTATAAATTTTATCAGCAGTTATTAAGCTAGTATCTTTTATATTTTTTCCTAAAAAGTTACTAATTATAAAAAGATTTTTTTCGACACCACCTCCCTCTATAGAGGGCATAAAAATTACTAGTTTGTTCATATCTTTTAATTATTTAAAATTAAATATTGATACGTAGGGTTATTTAAATATTTAATAAAACTAATGAATCTAGTTAGTATCATAATTCCATATTTCAAAAAAAGAAATTATATTAAAAAACCTTTACATCACGCTGATGTTTTGAAGACGCATGGTTCTAATAAAAAAATTATTGTATATACTAAAATTAATAAATTTACTTCAATTAAAGAAGGAATTAGCAAAACTGTTCGATGGTATCTAAATAATAAAAATTTTTTAATAAAAACTTTTAAATAAATCTATATTAATATTTGGTTGCGGGGCTTGGATTTGAACCAAGGACCTTCAGGTTATGAGCCTGACGAGCTACCAGACTGCTCCACCCCGCGATAATTTAATTAAGTTTTAATAGTTTAAATAATTTAAAACAAGATTTAAATATTTTTTTAAATTATTATTGTAATCAAATCTATATAAATTTTTATATGCATAATCTATTTTTTTTTATAAAGTTTCTTGTTATAATAAAATTCTTCAATTTTTTTTGCCAACTCTTCATAATTGCCAACTTTAAATAAAAAACCGCCTTTACCGCCACTAAGTATTTCCCTTGGTCCAGTAGGACAATTACTTGAGATGACAAATTTTCTTAGACATGAGGCTTCTAATAGGACATTAGGTAGCCCTTCGAAAGCTGAACTTAACACAAATAAATTGCATAATTTGATAAATTTGTAAGGATTTCTTTGAAAGGGAATTATCTTTACTTCTTTGCTCAAATTGTTTTTTTTAATAAAATTAACCATTCTATTTTTATTTATACCTCTCCCAATAATTAACATTTTGAAACTAATTCTATTTTTTAATATTTTTAGAGCTTTTAACAGAGTCAAGTGGTCTTTTTGGTCTACAAATCTTCCAATATTCAAAATATTAATATTTTTTTTGTCATTATAGTTATAAAATTTTAAATTAACTTTTTCTTTGGATAAAAAAATTACATTTTTTTTATCTAGAGGATTATAAATGCATTTTACATTGACTAAAAAAAATTCTTTCATTTGATCTTGAAAATCTTTGCTATTCACTATGACTTGATCTGCCATTTGTAGAAGTGTTTTATAAAGAAATTTTTTTATAAAATTTTTAGACCACCCGCTAGGTGATGAATTTGATCGTGTAATTATTTTAATGTTTAGAAATTTGCATAAAATTATACAATACAAATTTGCTTGAAAAGCAAAAACTAAAGTATTTCTATTTTTTAAAATTTCTTTTAACAGCAAAAATAAGCATATAAAATATTTAGACCTCCTGCCTAGGCAGTTCCAAAATTTATATTTAGGGATTATTAATAAGATTTTTTTATTAAACTTTTTTTTAAAAAGATAACTTGCTGTAATTATTGTCACATTGTTAATATTATTTGAGAGATAATTGCTTATGACAAATAAGTTTTTTTCTACACCACCCCCTTCAATTGAGGGCATAAAAATTATTAATCGTTTTTGGATTGTTTAATTTAAGGAATTATTAATATAATGAAGTTACATGGAATTAATATCGATAATCATAACATACTATAATAAGAAAAACTTTATTAGAAGTACTATTGAGAGCGTTTCTTTGCAGACATATAATAATTTTGAAGTTTTAATTATTTACGATCAAGAAAATTTTGATGACTATAACTATATTTTAGATCTAATTAAAACCGATTCCAGATTTAAAATAATAAATAATAAAAAAAATTTTGGAGTAAGTTATTCTAGAAATGTTGGGTTAAATTTTTCAAAAGGAAAATTTATCTGTTTTTTAGATGCTGATGATTTGTGGACTAAAGATAAATTAGAAAAACAGTACAATTTTATGATAAAAAATAAATTATTATTTAGTCATACTGGATATAAGATAATTAATATTAAGGGCAGGGTAATTGGATACATGCCTGTAAAATTTATCCTAAAATATAAAAATCTAATAAGATCGTGTGATATTGGACTTTCAACAGTTATGTTTCACGACAGCATTAAACCTCAAGTTTATTTCCCAAATATTGAAACTAAAGAAGATTATATAGTTTGGCTAAGATTAGTTAAAACTTTTGATATTCAGGGTCTAGATGAATATCTTGTGTTTTGGAGAAAATTAAAAACATCATTGTCTTATTCTATAATTAAAAGTTTAAAAAATGGTTTTTTTGTTTACTATAAATATGAAAATATTTCTTTTTTCTTTTCTATTTTTTATCTATTTCAGCTGTCATTCTTTTCTTTTATTAAAAAAATTAAACAAAAATTAAATATGATTATTTAAATAAAAAATAATCGGCAATAGATTCTTTATGAAAAATAAAATACCAAAAACAATAAAAATTACTAAATGTAGATTATGCTATCATAAAAATTTTAAATTAATTTATAATTTTGGTAATTTTTTTGTTAGTAATTTTGTAAAAAAAAAAGATATATTTCAAGGCGTCAAAGCTCCGCTTAAATTAGTTTATTGCAAAAATTGTACATTGTTACAATTATCCCATTCTGCGCCGCAAGAATTAATGTATAAAAAATTTTACTGGTATAGATCAGGTGTAACTCAGACTATGAGAGATGCGTTATATGATATCTATAAAACAGTTAATGAATTAAATTTTTTGAAAAAAAATGATGTTGTTCTAGACATCGGAGCTAATGATGGGACAATGTTAAGTTTTTTTAAAAAAGATTATGTCACTATCGGTTGTGAACCAGCGAAAAATTTACAAAAAAATTTAAAAAAAAATTGCAAATATATTATAAATGATTTTTGGAATTTAAATTCTCTTTATAATTTAATTTATAAATATAATTTACCACGCCCTAAATTAATTACAGCAATAGGCATGTTTTATGATCTCGAAGATCCTTCAAAATTTATTTTAGATGCCTATAAGGCCCTAGATGACAATGGAATATTTATTGCACAACTTATGTGTTTAAAGTCAATGATAAAAAAAAACGATCTCGGCAATATTTGTCATGAACATCTTGAATTTTATAATTATAAATCTTTGAAATATTTATTTCAAAAAAATGGATTTAAGATAGTTAAGTTAGAAGAAAATGAAATTAATGGAGGTAGCTTTAGAATTTATTGCTCAAAAGTTGCAAAAAAATCTATAAATTTTAAAGAACAAACAAGTTTAGCACATATAAAAAAATTTATTTCTAACGTTGAAGAAAATAAAAATAAGTTTTTAAATTTTTTTAATACAGAAATTAAAAAAGGTAAAAAATTTTTTATTTATGGTGCGTCAACAAAAGGTAATACCGTATTGCAATATTACAAATTAAATAGTTCGCAAATTAAATATGCCTCAGAAAGAAGCCCTGAAAAGTGGGGAAAATATACGATCGCCACCGGCATTAAAATCATTTCCGAGAAACAAGCCCGGATATTAAAGCCAGATTATTTTTTAGTAATGCCATATGGTTTTATTAATGAGTTTAGAAAAAGAGAGTATAAATGGTTAAAAAATGGTGGAAAATTTGTTTTAGTATATCCAAAATTTCAATTGATTGGATTATAAAGTTAGCTTTTAGTAAAACTATTTATATACATTAATAAAAATGCTAATGAAAAAAATTGCTATAATTACTGGTGTTACAGGTCAGGATGGATCATATTTAGCGGAATTTTTGCTTAAAAAAAAATATACTGTTCATGGTATTAAAAGAAAATCATCATCTTTTAATACAGAGAGAGTAGATCATCTGTATGTAGATCCGCACTTCAAGACTAATTTTTTTTTACATTATGCTGACCTTACAGATTCAGCAAGTATTGTAAGACTAATAAATGAAATAAAGCCAGATGAAATATATAATTTAGGAGCCCAAAGTCACGTTGGGGTTTCGTTTGAAAATCCAGAATATACAGCTCAAGTTACAGGACTTGGAACTTTGAGAGTTCTAGAGGCAATCCGTCTCTTGAAATTTAAAAAGATAAAATTTTATCAGGCTGGAACTTCAGAGTTATTTGGCAACTTAAATAAAAATAAAATTTTTAATGAAAGATCTGATTTTCATCCAAAATCTCCTTATGGAGCAGCTAAGCTATTTGCTCACGAGATAACAAAGATTTACAGAGATTCCTATGGCTTGTATGCCTGTAATGGCATTCTTTTTAACCACGAAAGTCCAAGAAGAGGAGAAACTTTTGTAACTAGAAAAATTACAAGATTTTTAACTAGGTGGATTTGTAATTTAGAAGAAATTTTATATTTAGGAAATATTTACGCAAGTAGAGATTGGGGGCATGCAAAAGATTATGTAGAAATGCAATGGAAGATATTACAACAAAAATCGCCAGACGATTATGTCATAGCAACAGGAAAAAGTTGCACAGTAAAAGAATTTATAAATCTTTGTTGCAGGTATCTCGGTGTTAAAATATTTTGGAGTGGAAAAAATTTAAAAGAGTATGCATACACTATTAGAAATAAAAAAAAAATTATCTTCATAAAAATTGATAAAAATTATTTTAGACCATTAGAGGTTGATTATTTAAAAGGCGATTCAGGAAAAGCTTACAAAAAATTAAAATTTAAACCAAAATATAATTTAAAATCTTTAATCAAAGATATGATTGATTCAGATATGATGTTAGCAAAAAAAAATTAGGAAAAAATTAATATTAATTGAATGAAAAAAGCTTTAGTTTTAGGTTGTACAGGACAAGACGGTTCTTATATTTGTGAAAATTTAATAAAAAAAAATTATAAAGTTTTTGGTCTTGTAAGAAAATCAGCAACTGGAAATTTAATAAACTTACAAGATTTGATAAATAATAAAAAAGTTTTTCAAAAGAATTTTTTTTTAGAAAGAGGAGATTTAAATGATCACAGCTCTATTCACAATCTTATTAAAAAAATTAATCCAGATGAGATATATAATTTTGCAGATCAAGATCATGTTGGATGGAGTTTTTCTGTACCTACTTACTCTTTTTCAATAACAGCTCAATCAGTAATTAATATTTTAGAAACTATAAAAGCAGTTAACAAAAAAATTAAATATTTTCATCCACTGAGTTCAAATATGTTTGGAGATTGTAAGTTAAAAAAACAAAATGAGAAAACAGTTTTTAACCCAACAAGCATATACGCTATATCGAAGGTTTCAGCGTACTATATATGCGAGTTATATAAAAAACTTTACAACTTAAGAATTTATGGGGCAATTTTTTATAATCATGAATCGCCGAGAAGATCGACAGAATATGTTACTCAAAAAATAGTAAAGAGCGTTTGTGAAATATATTTTCAAAAAAATAAATATTTAGAATTAGGCGATATTAATGCCAAAATAGATTGGGGTTATGCAAAAGAATATGTAAATTATGCATGGAAAATAATGCAATTAAAAAAAGCAAATTTTTTTATCATAGCAACAGGCAAAGCCTATTCTGTAAAAAAATTTGCAATAAAATGTTTCCAATATTTAGATTTAGATTGGAGAAAACATTTAAAAGTAAATAAAAAGTTGTTTAGACCAACCAAAACAAGTGTTCTAATTGGTGATACAAGTAAAGCCAAAAAGTTTTTAAATTTTAAAATAAAATATAATTTAGATAATCTTATAAAAATTATGATGGATTCCGAATTAAAGAAATATTAAATAAAGTGACTAAAAAAATTTCTATTATATTATCATCGTACAATGAGGCGTTAACTATAGAAAATACTATTAATGAATTAAGAAAAAATATCAAAAATTTAGAATTAATTATTGTAGATGACAATTCACCAGATGGAACTTTTGAAGTTATAAAAAAATATCAAGATGAGAACACAAGAATATTTTGCAGAAGGTCAAGCAAAGGATTGGCCTCAGCATTTCTTTGTGGTCTTTTATATTCAACTGGCGAGATAATCGGATGGTTAGATTCAAATATGGGTGAATTAGCAGAACATTTTCCTAAAATGGAAAAGGAATTAAAGGAATATGATTTGGTGCTATTATCTAGATATATAAATAATGAAAAAAATGATCAAAGAAATATAATTAGAGTTATTTTTAGTAAATTAATTAATAAATTTTGTAATATTTTTTTAACAAACACGATCAAAGATTTTACAAGCTCAATTTTTATTATGAATAAAAATGTTTTACAAAAAGTTGTTCCAATTTCTTATGGTCATGGGGAATTTTTTATCGAGTTTCTTTATAGTTGTTATAAAAAGAATGTAAAAATTAAAGAAATCTCATACATTCAAGTTAATGACATAGAAGGTAACAGCAAAACTGCCCCCAATTTTTTCGTTTTTATATATCTTGGCTTATTTTATATAACAAGAGTTATTATATCTAAGATAAGAAGAGATTAAGAGTGATTAAAAAAATCTTTTATAAAAAAAAAATATTAGCAATTATGATTAAAAAAAATTTTTATAAAAAAAAAGGAATATCTTTTGTAACTCCAAATCATTATAATCTTCAATTAGGTTTTATGAATCACCCAAAAAATTATAAAATAAAACCTCATTTACATTTTCAAAAAAAAATAAAAAGAATTAATACGTCCGAAGTTTTATATTTAATTGAAGGAAAATTGAGAATTAATTTTTATAACAAAAAAAAAGATTACCTCTTTAGTGAAATAATAAATAAGGGTGAAACAGTTATGTTGATTAATGAAGGGCATGGGTTTGATGTTTTGAAAAAAACAATTATGTTAGAAGTAAAGCAGGGACCATATAATATTTTTTTAGATAAAATAAAATTTAATGAAGAATCAAAAAAAAAATCCAAAACACAACAACAAGAAAGTAATACCTGTTAATTCCCCAGTTATAACTTTAGTTGATGCAAAAAATGTTTTTTATACTGCTAAGACAGGATGGGTTTCTTCAGCAGGTAAGCAAATAGAATATTTTGAAGATAGTTTTTCAAAGTTTATAGGTCTTAAGAACGCAACTTCAGTTTCGAGCGGAACAGCCGCATTAGAAATAGTAATTAAAGCCCTTGGCATAAAAAAAGGTGACGAAGTTATCATCCCAAACTTTACTATAATTTCCAATGCTTTGTGTGTCATAAAGCAGGGCGCAACCCCAGTGTTCGTTGACTGCAATAGGTTTGATTGGAATATGAAAATTGAAGATATTGAGAAAAAAATAACAAAAAAAACAAAAGCGATAATAGCAACTCATATCTATAACTATCCATTAGATATTGAGAAAATTAAAAAAATATCAAAATCTTATAAAATTACATTAATAGAAGACGCCGCCGAAGTTTTGGGACATAAATTTAAAAAAAAATACTGCGGTTCTTTTGGTGATGTAAGTATATTTAGTTTTTATGCAAATAAACACATAACGACAGGAGAAGGTGGCATGATATTGTCCAACAATAAAGTTTTTATTAATAAATGCAGATCGTTAAAAAATCTTTGTTTTGGAAAAAATAATAGATTTGACCATGATGATATTGGCTGGAATTATAGAATGACGAATTTACAAGCTTCTCTTGGTCTTTCTCAGTTAAAAAGAATAAAAAATATCATTAAAACTAAAAAAAAAATTGGTAATACTTATTATCAATTTTTAAAAAATAATAATAATATTTACATACCTTCTCCAATTAATAAAAATTTTGAGAATATTTATTGGGTCGTTGGAATTGTATTAGATAAAAATTGTAAAATGGACGCAAATACATTTGCAAAAAAACTATTAAATAAAAATATTGAAACAAGACCATTTTTTTTTCCAATGAATAAACAAAAAATATTAAAAAAGTTGAAATTTGTAAATAAAAATGAAAAATTTCCTAATTCTGAATATATTTCCAAATATGGAATTTATTTACCCTCAAGTATAAATCTAAAATATTTTCAGATAAAATATATTTGTGATCAAGTTAATAAGATTTTATATTAAACTATCCAAGTTTTATGAATAAAAATTCTAGAATATTTATTGCAGGACATAAAGGGCTAGTTGGAAGCGCTGTTTACAGAAATTTAAAATTAAATGGTTATAAAAAAATACTAGTAATTCCAAAAAATAAATTAGATTTAAAAGATCAAAAAAAAGTTGAGTTATACTTTAAAAAAAATAAAATTGAATATTTGATAATATGCGCTGCGTTGGCAGGGGGTATTATGGCAAATCAAAACTACCCAGTTCAATTCTTTAATGAAAATATACTAATACAAAACAGCTTGTTAAATTCTGCTTTAAAATTTAAGTTAAAAAGAACAGTATTTTTAGGTACATCATGCATTTATCCAGACAAATCAAACACACCAATCAAAGAAGAAAGTTTATTAAAAGGTTACTTACATAAGTCCAATGAAGCTTATGCAATTGCAAAGATATCTGGAATTAAATTATGTGAGGCAATGTACAACCAGTATAATTTAGATTTAGTAACTTTAATGCCAACCAATATTTATGGAATTAATGATAAATATAAAGAAGGTTTTAGTCATGTTATTCCAGCATTGATTATGAAATTCATAAAAGCAAAAAAAAATAATAGTAAATATGTAGAAATATGGGGCGATGGCAATCCAGAAAGGGAATTTTTATTTTCTGATGATTTAGCAGAAGCTATACATTTGGTATTAAAAACTTCAAAAAAAAAATTATATAATTTATGCCACAACAATTTTCCTATAATTAATGTTGGAAGCAAAGAAATTTATTCAATCAAAACATTGACTGAATTAATAGCAGAAAAAATAAATTTTACCGGAAAAATTATTTATAATAAAAAATATCCAAATGGAGTTATGAAAAAAGATGTGGATAATAGTAGATTAAAAAAACTTGGTTGGAAACCCAAGATTAATTTGAGAGAAGGCTTAGATATAGTTTTAAAAAATATCAAATATTAAAAGTATTTATGAAAATAAGTTTGCTTATTATTTTTGTATCTACAATTTTTTTATGTTTAATTAATTATATTTGTAAATCTCAAAATTTCCTATTAGATCATAAGAGATTAAAGCATAAATCATATACTTCTCAAGAATTAGTTCCTATGACCGGTGGCTTTTTAATTCTTTTTTATTCTTTTTTAGTTTTTGATAATTTAATTATAAAATTTATTTTATTTTTATTTTTTTTTTTTGGCGTTTTGTCAGATTTATTTGTAATAACAAATCCTCTAAAAAAATTTTTTTTTCAAGTATTGATAATAATTATATTTTTAATTTTTTTAAAAATTAACATTAGTTCTACAAAAGTTTTTTTTATTGATTATCTACTTAAGAATAAATTTTTTTCTATTTTATTTACTTGTTTTTGTTTGCTAATTTTAATTAATGGCTCTAATTTTATGGACGGAGTTAATACCTTGGTATGTGGTTATTATGCCTTAGTTGTTTTAACTATTTTATACTTAGGCTCTTTTGCCACAATACAATACAATTTTCATAATTTTTATTATTTATTGCTAGTATTAATCGTATTATTTTTTTTTAATTCAAAGTCCAAAACTTATCTTGGTGATTCTGGTGTATTTTTATTGAGTCTTATAATTGGATATTACTTAATAGATTTATCAAATCACAATTTAAAATCCGAAAAATATATATCTCCGATATTTATAATGTTATTGTTGTGGTATCCTGCTTTCGAAAGTCTTTTTTCTATTTTAAGAAAAAAGTATTCTAAAATAAATCCATTGCTACCAGATAGTATGCACTTGCATCACTTATTATTTTCGTTTTTAAAGAAAAGGCTTAATAACAATATTAATTTTATCAATACTTTATCTGGAATGCTCATCAATCTATATAATTTTATTATTTTTTTTATTGGGTCTCAATTATATTCGAGCACCAAATATTTATCATTTCTAGTTGCTATTAATATTTTTGTGTATTTGTCTTTTTATTCTTTTTTAAGAAGAGTGAATATCAAAGGTTAAAAAAAATATCTTAAAAAATATTATGTTAATGCACATTTTTTGCTTTGCAATTATAAAAAATTAAAATAGCAAAGTTTGTCCAGAAAATTATCGCTCCCCAAGAAGTAAAAAAACTGCCGCTAGGAACTATCGGTAAAAATATGGTTGCAATAAAAACAATGCTACCTAAATGAATTGTATTTTTGTCTCTTCTGTAAACTTTAATCCCTTTGAATATAGAGTAAAATATTATTGATAATATTACAGTGGATCCTAGAAGACCATGCTCTGATAAGAGTTCAAAATATATTTGATGAGGATGCGTAGCGCATCTTTGATCCGTATATAAATATTCTTTATTATAATAATTATTGTTTGAACACTCTTCTCTAAAATTTTTATTCCCGATACCAAACCATGGATATTTTTTGAAAATTTCTAAAGCTGTGTAATAGTGGGCACCATGTTGAGTTTTTTTTAGATAGTTTTTAAATCCATTTTCTTTTAAAGGTAATAGAATTGCATCGCTTCTATCTTTTAATTTAGCAGAAAAAGTATACAGAGCGAATAAAATTATTAATATTAAAAATAATTTTATTTTTTTATATTTAAAAAAACGATTTGGTGACAAAGCAATAAATATAATTATGCCCGTAATAAATTTTATGGTGTTTGCTCTTTCTCCTGTAATGACAATAGCAGCAGTAAATAGTCCAATTAATAAAAATATAAAAGCTTCATGGTAATAAAATCTTTTTTGATTAAACTTATCAATAAAGTAGCCTAAAGATATAAAAGAAAAACCTAATAAAAAATGAGCTATTTTTAAATCTTTACCCAAAAAACTAGCAATTCTGCTTGGATCATACGATTCAAATCCTAAAATATTTTTTCCATTAAAATTTTCAAAGAAAATATCAAAAGTCACAATTAGTGCTGAAATTAACCAGACTAAAAAAATTCTATTAAAAAAAGTTTTTTTTTCTAATAAAAAAAATAAACTAAATATATAAACGATATATTTAAAGAATAAAATATTTCTTAAAAATGATAAATTACTATTTAATGAATTAAAATAATTTAATATTAAATAAAACCATAATATTAATAACAGATAAAAATAAACATTATTATAAATTTTTTTTTTAATATACCTAAAGTTTAAAAAAAAATATGTTGATATAATTATGACAATTACCTCAGAGATACCGGAACTAATTAATAAGGATATTGGAATTGCACAAATTGCAAAGACATACCATAATTGAAAATAGTTATTTATTTTAATCATTTTTGTTAAAAAAAAATTTTAATAAAGATATTAGAATTAATAATCCATCGATAAATTCATTTACTTTTTTTTTTCCGCCAAGCCTAGATCTTTCATAACATGGGATTGAATTATATTTGTATTTATTTTTTTTAATTTTTATTGGAATTTCTGTGCAAAGAGTAAAGTCATTACTTTTTAAGTTTAATTTTTTAAATTTAACAGTTTCTCCTAAAATAAAAGTATATAATATGTCAGATAATTTTAAATTAAATAATATATTACCAAGTAAAGTAAATATTTTATTTCCCAAAAACGTAAGCATCGTATCATCCTCACTCCCTCCGTTAGTTAGATATCTAGACGCAAATATAAAATGATATTTGTACTTAATTTTTTTGAGCATTAAATTTAAATACTTGGGGTCAAATGATCCATCAGCGTTAAATATGCAAAGATATTTTGAGTCTACAGAGTTTATTCCTTGTATTATTGCGTTTCCATATCCATGGACTTTTTGCTTTATAATTCTACATTTAAATTTTTTTATAGAGTTAATTGTTTTTACGTCTGTTCTATGAACAACAATAATTTTTTTACATTTTAATTTTTTAATTTCTTGTAATACTAACGGGAGTGAATAATCTTCATTTTTAGCAGGTATCACTAGTGTTAGATTGTTCATTTTTGATTTGAATTACTATAATTATAAAATGTAAATTATCTTAAAAAACTTGATGTTAAAAAAAAAATATTAAATATGTAAAAAATATATATTTTTTTATTTAATAGTTCTTTTTTAAAGTTAATATCCAATAAAGTAAAATACAATATAAATAAAATTGGATCATAGTATTTGTGGTAAATTTCTAACTGAGGATTTTGAAGTATTAGTAGTAAAAAAATAACTAAATTTTTTAAATTGATTGTGGATTTTGTGACTAATAGTATTAAAGCAAAAAAAGAAAATATATATAATGCATAATTATTTTTAAATAATATATTTGAAATTTTAAAAATTATACCGCCACCAGTGAATATTAAATCGTAGTTAAAAAAATATATCGAAATTATTAATATACATAAAGCCATAAATATATTTCTAAATCTATAATTAAAATTTTTTTCAGTTACCCATAGAAAAGGTAAATAATGAAATAAATATATACTCGCTATTATAATAATTTTGTTAGCGAGATTAAATGACAAGATAGTATTTGTAGCGCTACTTACTGGTGTTAAAAAAAAATACACTTTAAGTATAAATACGTAATAAATAGCAGGAAGCGCTATCAAAAGACTGAAAATTAAAATAAATATAATTTCACGTAATTTAAGTAATTGATAAAAATAATAAAAAAAAAATAGGTAAAATAAAAAAAAATTTGGACTGAAATAGCTCGATACAGCTAAAAAAAGAATACAAAATAAACTATTTTTAAATTGATCAATATAATATTTAGAGTTTTGAAATTTAATAAAATACATAATCGAGATTGAAAAAAAAAGAATTCCATACAGTCTACTATCTGGCCAAATAGATAGAGATCTAAAAGTAGGAGATAAAAAAATTACTAATGCGATTAAGAGCAGTTTTTTTTTATTTAAATAATTAATTTTTAATTTTAAGCTTTTATAAAAAAATATGATAATTAATAATAAAAAATGAAGGTTAAATAAACGTATAATATAATCATTAATTTTTATTTTTTCAAAAAAAGAAAATAAGATTATCAAGATAGGCGAATGTCTGGTTCGCTCATTGCCGTAATTTATAAGTGTTTCGTAAAAATTATTTGAAAATTTTATACTTATCGACTTTTGATTTATGTAGTCTTTAATTGAGCCGCCTAATGAATTTTCGTTTAATACAAATCCTATTAATAATGAAATGTATAATAGTATGCATAATAAAATTTCAAATTTAATGTTTGAAAAAATTTTATTATTCATTAGGTATATATATGAAAGGTTCTTAAATTGATTATTAATACAATTGTTTATTTACTATACTTTGTTTTATTTATTTTTTCGTCATTAGGTTATGGTTTTTTAATTTCAAAATTTTTTAATCTAAATAAATATTCATTAAGTTTAGGTCTAGTGGGTCTTCTAGGGTTATTTTGTTTGACATTTATTTCTTACTCAACTCATATCTTTTTTAAACACGGTTATTTTCATAATATTATAGTTCATCTATCAGGATTTTTATCATTACTATTATTCCTTTTAAAATATAATAAATTTTATTTACGTCAATTTATAAAAGTTATTCTATTAATAATTTTATTTATACTTGCATTATTTATATCGAAAAATCATGAAGATTTTCCTTATTACCATCTACCATATATAATCCAGATTGTTGAAAATAAACTTCAGTTTGGAATAGGCTTCTTTAATATTGCTTATAGAACACCATCGTCTCTATTTTATTTGCAGTCGACCTTTTTCTTGCCATTTATAAATATTTTTCTATTTCATTCAGCCGGATTAATTATATTAATTTTCGCAAATTTATTTTTATTAGATAATTTTTATTTTAATAAAAAAAAAAATAATTTTATCAAAATTTTATCCTCCATATGTTTTGTATTTATAAATATTGAATTTGCTAGGTTAGGAGCTTACGGGACTGATCGTGGTGGTCAGATTATAGCTTTTGTTATTTTCATATTGGCATTTGATTATTTAAATTCAAAAGAAAAAAATCAACCGGAAATGATAAAAGTTGTATTAATATTAATAGCCTATGTAATTACTATTAAATCCTATTTTATTTTATATTTATTAATATCACTCTTATTACTTTTTGAAAAAAAAAATTTAAAAAAAATAAATGATTTTAAAATAATTATTTTACTAACTATTTTTTTTTTACTTTTTTTATTTATAAATTTTTCAAATTCAGGATGTTTGCTCTATCCATTAAAACACAGTTGCTTTGATAATTTTAGTTGGTCTGTAACAAAAGAAATTGCAGAGCATTTCTCAAATTGGTATGAATTATGGTCTAAGGCTGGAGCTACACCGCTTTATAGAGTGGAAAATCCATCAGAATATATAAAATTTTCAAATTGGGTTCCTAATTGGATAAATAATTATTTTTTAGAAAAAGGTCTAAAAACAACTCTTATTATATTTTTAATAATATTTTATTATTTTATTTTTTTTAGAAGTAAAGTTATAAAGAAGAAATATATAAAATTTTGCGGATTATATTTTTTACTCATCTTTTTTTTATTTGTCTGGTTTAATAAACATCCCGATCTAAGATACGGAGGTTACGTACTTTATTCTCTTTTCTTTTTTGTTCCATTTAGTTTTTATTGTTCTAGATTTACAATCCAAAGAAAATATTCTAATAAATTTTTTTTATTAACAGCAATTATTGTAATAATTATTTTTAATATAATAAACCTCACAAGAATAGTTAAATCATTTCATTCTGAAAGAGAATTATATTCATTTAAAAATTTTCCATTTTTTAATGTAAGATATCCCACATATCAAATTATTTTATTAAATGATCATTCTAAAGCTTATTTAGTCACAGAAGACATGTGCTGGGCTACTCCAAGCCCATGTCTCGCTACAAAATTAAATAGAAAAACTCTCTATAATTATCAATTTTTTTATATCAAATGATTAAATTTTTTATCAAAGTATTACTTAATTTTTTTGATAAAATATCACAAAAAAAAATTTTAAAGATATTAAGAAACATTTTTACAGATAAAATTAACTTTATAATTGATGTGGGATCTCATCATGGAGAAACAATATTTTTTTTAGACAAACACTTTAAGTATAAAAAAATCTATGCTTTTGAACCAAGTCTATTTAATTATCTTCTTCTTAAAAAAAAAGTTAGTTCACTTAAAAAAGACAGTAAAATAATTTTATCAAATAGAGGAATTGGAATTAAAAGTGAGAAAAAAATATTAGTACAATCCACAGATAGCTCATCGTGCAGCTATTGTTCTATAAATAAAGATTCAAAATATTTTCTTAAAAAAATAAAATTGTTTAATTTTAATAAAAATAAAATTACCAATACTGAAAAAACGCAAACGATTAGCTTAAATTTATTTATTAAAATGAATAAAATAAAACACATCGATTATTTAAAAACCGACACAGAGGGCTTTGAATTGAATGTTTTAAAAAGCCTTAAGGGTTTTATTAATCAAATTAGGTTAATTCATTTTGAACATCATTACGATAATATGTATATCAAGAATTATAAATTTACTCATATTCACAATTATTTGCTAAATAATAATTTCACTCAAATTTATAAACTAAAAATGTTTTTTAGAAAATCATTTGAGTATTTGTACATAAATAATTTATTTTTAAATGAAAATTAAAAAAAATTTTATTTCTGTTTTAATTGCAAATTATAATAGTGAAAAATATATTAAAAGATGCCTTAATTCACTTAGTAGGCAAAAATTTAAAAAATTTGAAGTAATTTTTTTTGATGATAGATCGACTGATAAATCCATTGAATTTGTAAAAAAATTTAAAAATAAACTAAATATTAAAATAATTAAAAATTATAAAAAAAAAAAAAAATATCCAGCATACAATCAAATTAATTCTTATCTAACTGCATTTAAATTTTCAAAAGGTGAGATTATTGTTTTTCTTGACTCGGATGATTTTTTTAAAAATAATAAACTTCTTGAAGTGTATAAATTTTTTGAAAAATTTGATAAAAAAAACTTAGTCGTTGATCTACCTTATTTATGGTTTTCTAAAAATAAAATTAATTTTTTTAAAAAAAGCGATAAAAGTTTTATAAAGTTATGGGAAAAATTCCCCCCTCAAAGTTGTATTTCTTTAAAAAGATCTTTTTTTTTAAAGATCTATAAAAATATAATTATTAATAAATTTTCTAGTGTGTGGCTAGATACAAGAGTTCTTCTTTATTCTTATTTTGTCTTTGAGGAATATAATTTACTTAATAAAAAATTAACATATTATTTTCAGCATTTAAATAGTATTTCTTCTAACTATAGATTTTTATCTTTTAATTGGTGGTTAAGAAGAGCAGAAACATTTAATTTCTTATTTTATATTTTAAAAAAAAACAAGATTAAAATTCCTTTCAGTGTTGATTATATTTTAACAAAAATAATTTCTTATTTGATTTTAAAATTAAAATAATTATATTATGAAAAAAAAATTAAACTTTTAATTATTGGAAGAACAAGTTTTCTTGGGAACAATCTTTTTAGGATTTTAAAAAATAAAATTTATGTAAAAAAAATTAGTTATAATGATTTTTTATTGCTTAGTAAGACTGAGTTGATAAAATTTAATTTTATAGTAAATTGTTCTCTTCATCCAAATTATGTAAAAAAAAAATATAAAACAAAATTTGATTTTGATTACCATATTTTAAATATAATTAAAAAATTAAACATTAATTTTATATTTTTTAGTACACGAAAAATTTATCATCCTAAATTTAATATTAAAGAAAAAGAGAATTTAAGACCTCAGGATAATTACGCTTTGAATAAGTTAACTACAGAAAACCAAATAAAGAAGATCCTTCCTAATAATTACTTAATATTGAGAATATCAAATATTATAGGCCTAAGGATAACTCCTAATAAAAAAAAAGTACATAAATTATTTATTGATAATTTTTTTGATTATAAAAAAATAAAGATATTCCAAAATACGATGGAAGCTATAAAGACTTCATTACCATTTTGCAGTTTACAGAAATATTTTTCAAAATGTTAAAAAAAAATTTAAAAGGTATTTACAATGTTTCTATAGGGAAAAAAATTTTTATTAATGATATGGTAGATTGGTTTACTTATTATTCAGATAATTCTTTTAGGTCACAAAATATAAATAAAAAAAAAAAATTTTTATATCAGATTCCTTTACATTAAATAATAATAAAATTAAGAAAATTTTAAATATTTCAATTAGTAAAAAAGACTTAAAAAATTACTGCTTAGATTTATCTAGAAAAATTTTTTTAATTTGATAAGTAACATTGATATTTTTTCAATGTTTTTAAATAATTCAATCTTGTTAAAAAAGAAGAATTTAGCTTTTGTTGCGTCAATTATTTTATCTTTTTTTTTTATTTATCTATCTTTCAATAGAGATTATTGGATAATTTTTTTTAAATTTTTTTTTGTACCAGCTGCCTTTCCTCCATTTTCAGATTTTGACGCTCTTACCCGATTTTTAAAATGTTTTAACAATGATTTGATTGATAATTATTGTTCCGAGGTTATAGAAGGTACCTCTGGTTATTATGACTATCCTGAGACTTGGCTTTACATTTTTAAATATCTAAATTTATCAAATTATTATTATTTTAATTTAACAGTTTTTATTATTTTATTTTTTTATTTTTATGCTTTATTTTATTTAAGTAATTTTTTTAGTAATTATAAAAATAAATTAATTTTTTTATTAGCTGTTATATCAACTTCTAATCTTTTATTAATTGAACGACTTAATGTTGATATGGTAATATTTTTATTATTATTTTGTTTAGTATTAAATATTAACGTTATAATAAAATATTTTATCTTTTTTTTATCTATTTTATTAAAAATTTATCCAATATTTTCTATATTAGTTTTTTTAAATAAAAAAAAAGATTTTGTTGTTGTCTTAATTTTTTCTTTTTTAGCAATTTATATTTTAAAAGAATCAATTATAAAAATAAATGATATTTTACTAGAATTTGGAACTACTTTTGCATATGGATCTAGATCAATCTCTAAAGCATTTTATTTTATACTTTCAAAACATTTTGATTATTTTATAACTCCAAATAATTACAAAATATTACGATATTTTTTAGAAATATTTTTTTTGACTTTGGTGTGTTCTATAATTATTTTTGGTTTCTTTTCTAAATATAATCAAAGATATAGTATAAAAGGTAAAATTAATGAAGAAATATATAAATTTTTTATTCTGGGTTCATGCATATATATTTTTACTTTTGTCTTCGGATCTAATGCTGACTATCGATTAGTTTTTTTGTTTTTAACGTTACCGTATATTTTAAAATGGTATAATTTTAGATTTAAAGTTATTTTTTTAATCAGTCTATTAGTTAGTTTAAATAGTTTTGTATTTACAGTTAGCGAAAAGTTTTCACTGCTCTATATAATTAATGGTTCTGTAGTTTATTTTTGCAAGTTAATCATTTTAATTGTTTTATCTTATACTTTAGGATCAACGCTCAGAAGTTATTTTTTTAAGTTAAAGTACGTAAATTTATAATATTTAAATTTTTATTTACTTTTTTTGTAATACTGAATACAAAGACCACGCCTGGTGATTATTGCAAAGGAGTAACACCCGATCCCATTCCGAACTCGGCAGTTAAGCCCTTTAGCGCCAATGGTACTTTGTCTTAAGGCACGGAAGAGTAGGTCGTTGCCAGGCTAAATTAACTAAATATGAAAGTAGTAAGCTCCTTAAAGTCTTTAAAAAAAAGAGATATTAACTGCAAAGTTGTAAGGCGCAGAGGAAAGATTTACATTATAAATAAAAAAAATCCGAAGTTTAAGGCAAGACAAGGGTAATATGGATATTTCACCTCAAAAAGAAATGTGGACCGTATTTAAAAAACTTTCAGTCTATGCAATTGTAATAATTCTATTCATGTTAATTTTGTTAATTTTTATAAACTTTTAAATTTATTTTTTCTTAATGATCATTGGTTCTATTTTAGAACACGATACTAATGAGAAAAGAAATCTTCTTACATCTGAAACAATTAAAAAATTTATTCAACTAGGTTTTAATGTAAATATAGAAAATAACTTTGGAAAATTTCTAAATATTAATGATCAGGAATTTAAAAATATTGGTGCGAATTGTATAGTAAGAGATCAAGTTTTAAAACTATCCGATATTATTCTAAAAATAAATTGCCCCACATTAGACGAAATATCTATATTAAGAGAAAATACTATTTTAATTGGAAATTTTTTTCCTCACTTAAATAAAGAAGCTATTAACAAATTAATAAGTAAAAAAGTTAAAATTCTTTCCTTAGAACTTCTTCCAAGAATTACTAGAGCGCAGTCAATGGATATATTATCCTCTCAGGCAAATATCGCAGGGTACAAAGCTGTTATTGACTGTGTTTATGAATTTAACAAAGCAGTGCCAATGATGATGACTGCAGCAGGAACAATAACACCTGCAAAGTTTTTTGTTTTAGGCGCTGGGGTTGCTGGACTACAAGCTATAGCAACTGCTAAACGGTTAGGTGGCGTTGTTAGTGCAACCGATGTAAGACTA